>OGES01002889.1_pt1 | contig 10679 bp, 11 predicted proteins | sample 1570711 | NCBI WGS metagenome assembly OGES01 (sample SAMEA2582133, study PRJEB24529) | metagenome | biome: Human gut stool | place: China | collected 2011 | reverse complement strand
ATGTATCATTTTGAGCGACATAATATAAATCCGCATAGACAGCATCAATAGAGTTATTAGATTCAAAACACCTTACAACGTCCTCTATAGCAGTAGGTTCCGCAATTAAATCATCAGAATTGATTATTCCAATAACTTCTCCCGTAGCCATTCTAAAACCTTTATTCATAGCATCATAAAGTCCAGAATCTTTTTCACTAACCCATCTAATACGCCCTTTAAACTGTGGTTCATATTCTTTTATAATCTCCATTGTATTATCTTTCGAGAGTCCATCTATTATGATATACTCTATATCTTGATAGGTTTGTGCTAACACAGAAACTATTGTATCACGAAGAGTCCTGCTACTGTTGTAGGTAACAGTTATAAGAGATATATTCATTTATTGCAAAAGTTTTTCATACAGAGTGATATACTCCTTATATTTATTTTCTTTAGAATAAAACTGCCGGATATGAGTGTAGCACTTGTAACTATAACACAGCTTACCAACACTTTTTAAATGATTAACAATGTATATAGCCTTATTAATATCATGAGGTTCAATTATAAAGCCAGTATCCTCTGTCACTATTTCCGGACAAGCTGTAGAGTTATAAACAAGTACAGGTGTCCCACATGCCATGCTCTCAGCTGTAGTCAAGCCAAAAGTTTCTTCAACTGAGAAATTTACGAATAAGTCTGCACCTGAATATAATTCAACCAGCTCATGTATATTCTCCATCTTTTCAAGGCCTATTATATTAGAAGGCATCCTTGCTATTTGCCTTTTATTCAATCCCACTAGTATGATTTGTTCATTTGATGACAACGATTTTGCCAATTGCAGAAAATCAGATAAACCTTTACGCTTATCCCAAACAGTAGCCACCCCCAGAATAATAAATTTATCACCTATATTATATTTCTGTTTTATATTTGTTTTAGTTGGATAAAAACGGTCAAGGTCAACACCATTATGAATTACCTTTATTGGGTATTTACTAAGAAATGATCTACTTACTTCGTTAGCTAACCATTGTGAAACAGTAACAATAGTCAGATTATTTACAGAAGTAAAAGCCCTTTTTTTTAACATATAGTTATTCCTTGAGTGATCAAAAAAAGCGGCAGGATAATCTATCAGGTTTGGGCAATCATAACAACCAGTAATCCATTTATTACAATTAATATCTGTATAATGCACACAATGTCCTGTATATGCCCAACAATCGTGTAATGTCCAAACAACAGGAATATTTGCACTCGCTAGAAATTGAAAAAGAAAAGGATAGTTTAAGTAATAACCATGAATGTTATGTAAATGTATTAAGTCTGGATTTACTTCCTTTATTTTAGATATTAAGCACTTCGTTGCACGTAATGAGGCGAGTCCGTGTTTATCAAAAATACGAGATATTACGTAGTGATAATATATGCTACTCTTATTGCCCACCCTATACAAATGAGTACAACTTGTATTAGCCCAACGACCATATGCCGTATAGCAAACTGCATCTCTACACTTCATTGCTACCTCTGATATCCCCTCCACAATACGCCCTGTAGACCCTGAATTAGCGACAACATTTATCTGAAAAATAGTAAACATATAAATATATAATTTTTCAAAAGCACTTACTGACAAACACTTAATTACTTCAATTCTATTAAGATTAACGACTTATGGTCATTGTTCTTTTAGTATTTAACATTTTCATTTATTCTCTCAACATAATTAAATGCCAAAATATCTATCATACAGAAGTTATAATAATGAGATATACTCATTTATTATGAAATTCGCATCAAAATAGTTAGCTCGTATTCGTAGTAATTTCGGATCTTTAGGATGACTTATAGCATACAGCATTATATCACTCAATACTCCTTCGTCATGAAAAGAAGAAACCATATATATACTATCCGTATTGCCATTAATTTCATTAACTCCAGCTGTTTGTGTTGAGACAACAGTTACATTTAAAAACATTGCTTCTACTACGATATTTCCAAAAGATTCAGATAAAGAAGGCAATACTAACAAAGATGCTTTTTTTATATAAGGGTATGGGTTTATCATACTTCCTGTAAAAAGGACATTTTCAGATAGTCCTCTTCGCTTGACTTCATGCTTCAAATTATCACTATCTTCTCCATCTCCAATTATCAATAATTTGTATGTTGTGTTCTGTTCATGAAATAATGCATAAGCACGTATCAGCAGTAACACATTCTTCACATAGCTCAACCTTCCTACATATACAATATACTTATCAAAAGTCTCATCCATATCAATATTGTCGCAAGCCATTTTACTTATCAATGAAAAGTCTATTGGATTATATATTCTTATTATCTTTTCAGCAGGTACTCCCATTTGTTTCAGCATATTTTTAACACCGTCTGAAACAGCTACCACGACATCATCCTTATGATATAACAACTTTACTAAAAAAGGAAAAATCCTACCATGTATTCCTAAACGTTTTGTTTCTATATTAAAATAGCAATGTTGGGTGATAATCAGTTTAACTTTCTTACGAGAAAACATATTTGCCATGATAGATATAAAGTTGGGAAAATCAGGTCCACTTATCAAACAATCCACTTTATATTTCTGCAAAATTCGTTTTAGGAAAAACAAAGAAGAACGAATTCTTCTATTCCCTAAATCCACAACTTCGACATTTGCATACAGTAGTTTCCTGAGTACACCTTTATCTTTTGCTATGACAACAACCTCATATTGTAAACTTTTCAATTGGTTTGCAAGCGCAATCATCACTTTCTCAACTCCTCCTACTTCAAAGCTGGGAAAAAACAAAGCTATTGTTTTCATAGATTAATTTCTATAGAAGATTTATCCTGATTCGAGTTTCTTTTCGAAAAAGCTGTAATACAAACAAATGACAGAAATACGAATAACAACGAACTAGTATAACTATCTACTCTTACACATAGTATTAGGAAGATACACAAACTAATGATATTTATTGGATTCTTACAATTTTTCAACTTCAATATGAAAATAAAAAACAGAAAGAGACCAACGAAACCTCCACCCTCCTTATTCAATTCTAACGAATCTTTCGTAATCAGAAAATAGTGATGGATATAAGTATCATAGTTCTGTCCCGTTGTAAAAAATCCAGTACCAAACGGATTGTTTATCGCTGCATCTTTAGCTATTAACACATTAGATATTAGTGCAAAAGCTGATAGGTTGTCTGCTGATTGTAATTGTTCAGAAGCAACAAATAGAGATCTAAATTTATTAGAAACATTATTTTCGCTAGTCAGCAGTACTATTACAACAAGACAAATTATCACAACATAAGATAAGTTATTCAATGAAATCCGCTTAAAAATGAAATAGCAAAATGCAAGTAATATAAATAAGAATATTGTAAAAGTAAAGGTCAAGAAAGCACCAATCAGTATAAGAATGTATATCTTCTTCTTAGGTATATATTTAGTTTTATAAAAAAAATCGAACATCTTTAAAAATATAGCAGGAAATAATAAGAACGAAATTTGCGCAGGTTCCATGGTTAAGGATGGACAACGCAAGAAAGGTCCTGAAGTATCAAGATTTATATCTGAAACACCTATCAATCCGCTCATATCATAAAGAAAAGGTATATTTAATAAATAACCAAATTCCTGTATAATAGAAACAACAGAGAAAACTATACATATCTTTAAATATACCATTATAAATGACTTCCAATTTCCCTCATAAGATTTCGCAAAAAAATAGCTTCCTAATATACAAACCAAAAATCTTATAAAAGTAGTTAGAATAACAGGAGTTATACGGGCAAAATTCAATAAACTTACAGCTATAACGTATAATATCAATATAAGTATCCACTTATTGATACATAACTTGTATTTCCAACTCCCCAATATTAATAGCAACAACTGACTCACCGTACATAATGAAACGGGTAGATAATTCATTGGCATTGAATATGAGAAAATACTTATAAAGCCAACAATATGAATTAAACTCAATAATGATGTTTTCATCTTATAACTGCTACTATTTATATAAGCAGTGTTTCAAACAAACCAAATAATAAACAAAACAATTTAGGAAGAAAGCTATATGAACTTTACACTTATTCCTATAATGCCTCAAACCTATGGTCTTTACTTCCTTATAAGTCATTATTCTTTGTCTATTACTTATCCCAGTAATGCGCATATTGGCGATTATTCGATTTATATACATAAATTTAATAGAATTCAAATAGCATCTAAGTAGAAAATCATAGTCCCCTGCTATCTTATATGCGGTATCAAATACTCCCACTTTTCTATAAACAGCCAAAGGTACAAAGACCGTAGGATGAAATACACATGATCCCTTATAGAAGTCACTCAAATCCAAGTTAGGGCTGTCTACACGAGTTTCTTGCTTACCTAAGCAATATCGAATGTCACCATGATAAAGATATAAATCACCTTTTTTCAAGGATAAACCCGCCACAGTTGCAAAAGCATCCATTTCATACCAATCATCACTATTTATTATCCCCACTATTTTACCGGTCGCATGCCTTATACCCTTATTCATTGCGTCATAAATTCCATTATCAATAAGAGATTTTATCTTCATATTTTTTTATTATATCAACTGTACCATCTGTACTTCCTCCATCAATAATAATGTATTCTATAGCAGAATATTTTTGATTTATCACCGACAAGATAGTCTGTTCTATGGTAGCAATAGCATTATAAGACACTGTCACTACAGATATTAAAGGAAATTCTTTCATATATATAAACACGTAGATATCAACCCGTTTCTCAATAGTCATTCTAATATCATTGAATCAAGCATTTTTTGGCAAACCACTTCCCAAGTAAATGTTTTCATTACAAATTGCTGGCCTTCTTCTCCCATTCGCTTCAAACGTTCTTTATCACTTAATGCGTCTATTATCACATCAGCCACCGATTGGGGTGTAGCTTCCGAAGCCATAAAGCCATACTTCCCATATCCTGAAAATTCGGGTACAGAGAATTTATTCAGACCAACAATGGGAGCCTTATTAGCCAATGCCTCCACATAAGTTGTACCATTGGGCTCTGCCAATGCTGGCATTGTGTACAAGGTACATCTCTTAAAGAGTTCTACCGTAGTTTCTCTCGATTTATTATAATAGTAAGTCACCCCCTCTTGAGAACGCACCTCATCTGTCCCAACTATCGCCAACTTCACATTAGACACTTTTTCTTTGACTATATCAAAAGCATCAATAAGTAATAACAAGCCCTTGTAATACTCAGTTCCTTTACGAAGAACAATCAGTAACAGATTATCATCATAATTTTTCTCTCCATAATAAGGTTCCAAATTTACACCGCAATTCACCGTGGTTATTTTCTCTGCAGGTATCTTATAACCATCTATCAAATATTGTCTCGTCCAATCGTTCAAAGAAAAAACTCCACTCATATGAGCATAAGACATTGCATCTCTCTTTTCATATTTAGGCAATGATAATTTAATGAAAAGTCTTTTTATTCGATTATATCTACCAGCTTCTACAACAGGTCTTTTTACTGCATCAACATACAAATAATATTTCTTTTTCTCATCACAATTATCATCTAAACAGTGGCTGGAAATAAAAAGTACATTTTTAACATTGATTTCATTCAGCTTTATTTGTAGTCTCTTAGCAATTGAGTGATAAAACAGTGGTGATCTATCCAGATCTGCAATAATACCAAGTTTATTTAAACATCTTACAATTTTCTCTTCAAGGGGGGAAATTAATTCAGCCTCATTTATACAATTGACACGAACTCCTTTTTTTATCAATTCACGATAAATATTATATGGTGTACCACTCCATGTGTGTGGATTTTTCACATCACCCATAACCACCAAAGTTATTTCAACTTCTTTCATAAACTTATACTTTTTCTATAAACATCAAGTAGCACCCATTTTACGGCTATCATGCCCCTAAAGATATCACAAGCCCACATTGAGTTATTTCCTTGACCAAACTATAATTTATTTTGTAATATTCATAGGTAAAAATGGCGCACAGAGGCAAAAGTAAAGAATTAAAAAATCAAATCAAGAGCCATACAATGAGTGCCTACCTGCCAACAATTGTACCTCATAGTTAATAACATTTCTCAAGCCCTCTTCTATACCAATTTTAGGAGTCCAACCATACTTTTCTTTTGCCAATGAATTGTCGCAAAGAGAGTATTTATTCACCTCGTGGTTTAGAATTTCATCTCTGATCGGGTATGCTCCACTATACAGTTGAGGATATTTAACCCAATAATGAGAGGTATCGGCATATTCTGCACTTATTGTCTTACCCATTATCTTCCGAACAATATCGTACATTTCATTTACTGAGTAATTCGTATTGGATGACACATTTACACAATCAAATCCCTCATTACACTGTACCTTAATTGCTAAATCTACCAAGTCATCTACATAAATATAATCTCTCCGCTGTTTTCCATCAGAATGAAAAACCGGTATTCTGTCAAAAAACAATTCCCTAATCATGTACCCTACAAATGGCGGTTGCTTTCTCAAGCAATCAATATGTGGTCCGTACACATTGGCAAAACGCAAACACGTAACATTCATGCCATAAGTATCACAAAAAGATTCGGCAAACCGTTCGGCACAATATTTTGTATTAGGATATATCAAGGTGGGTTGCTTGAAGTTGTTTTCTAATGTGGGAAATTCAGTTTCATTCTCATACATAGCGTTCGTACTCGCCTGAATAACTTTCTTAACGCCATATTTTCGTGATCACTCTGGCACTGCAAGGTGTACAGTGGCAGATTCGTCGCTAGCCTCGCACGGATTGGATTGGCAATCAGGCAATGGCGCAATTCCAGCAATATTATAAACATAATCAATAGCCTTTTCGGAAAAGATTGCATCCATCCGTTCTCTATCTCTTATATCAACTTTCAATACCTTGTCAATAAGATTGCAATCATCAAAAATCAAATTATCATCCGATCCGTAAGAGTAGTTATCTACCAACACAACATTAACACCGTCTTTCCAGAGACGATGTGTCAACTGAGAACCAATAAATCCGGCTGCTCCTGTAATTAATACGTTCATAGTGAATTAATATAGTTTTTATATAGGCCGTTATTGCCCCAATCATAGAAATCTGTGACCGGCAAAGGGCGAAAAGTCAACTTATCCAATAGCATGGCATAAATAATATGCGATATATATAATTTATCGCCATATTGCGATAATAATTCAAAATAGCGACAAAAGTCTTCGGCACGTTCAAAGCACGAGGCACCTGCATTAAAATAATGGCTCACAACTTTCTTTTCTATCACATTAGTAACATAGAACATATCATCGACCACAACAAAACTCTTGTTCTGAGGATTAACAAGGTTCATTTTCTCTAATGGGAATATAGCTACACCATTTGTAGGCTCAACATCACATGAGAAGTATCCATCAGCATCTTTAATAAAAATGCTTCCGGATATGTGTTCCCTCCTGATTGTTTCGAATACCGTTTCTGCCTGATTTCGAGTAGTAGAAGGTAATATTACAACTTTGGCATTATTTATTTTTTGTCTTTTAATAAAGAACTTAAGTAATATTTATCATCGTGCGATTGCAAAATCGTGAAATAAACAGCATCATATTTAGACAAAGGCAAGCCCATAATAGCACGCACACAAAGCATGATTCCTTCGTGATCAAGGCTAAAAATATAAGGCATTTCTGTTTGATATTTCTCTGTATCTGCTGCCGCAGGTATTATTAAACTAAAACTCATTTATAATCTTTTTTAGTACATCTTTCAAATAATATATTACTTTTTTTTCATGCGCATATTGAAGAATACGGAGAAAATTCATCAGTTGAAAAGTTGTATAGTATTCTCTATACCAAGTATAACGGCTAAAGTAAGCATCTATTCTTTTATCTATACTCTCACTTATAATTTTTAAACGTATCTTGTCATAGTCATATATATACATCAGTTGTGACCAAAGATAGGCGGAGTCCTGCCTAAGTTTAACAATATCAAGTAACGGAGATTCAACAAAGGAGTCCAAAAAGTCTATTAAATAATAATTATTACCATTAAACAACATATTGGAAAAAGTCAAATCACCATGGCAAATTCCAACCGGTATCAATATATCATTGGGCATAGAAAATATCCTCATTGATTGCTTGATAATGTTTTGGATATCCTTATCACCTGTCAATAAGGGGTTTGTTCCGATTTTATCCTGTACATCGCGATATTTCTGCCTCAGTACATCTGCTGGAATACATTGCAAAGGAGAAACTTGTAATTCCTTTTCTATAAATAAAATAAAAGCCTTTACAAAATAAGAAATCTGTTCAAACCCAGCTGTTTCAAAGTACCCTATAAAATTCTTAGAATACACATATTCCATTTTAATGGAAACTCTATCAACCTCCTCATTAATTTCATAGATTTGTGGTATTCTTATATGCTGGTATTCACGTTCATAAGCAGTCTGTTGCTTATTTGCCTGCTGCACCAAGCGGGAAAAGTATTTTTTATCATCAGTGCTTTTCAATATACACAAGTCATCATTTTCCTTTATTATCTCAATGGTACAACCCGAGTGTCCTTTTACTTCAATCTCCATAGAACTCCTTTTTTATAAAAATGTAATTGATTCCTGCATCTATCGCAGCTTTTACCCCTACTTCAGAATCTTCAAAAACAATAGCCTGGGACGGATGACATTCAAAATGTTTCAAAACATTCTGATATATCTCAGGAGATGGTTTTCCTTTACCAACATCCTCACCACCAAGCACATAATCGAAAGTATCCAGTACCCCAATATGGGCCAACACATTTATAAGATTCTTCTTATGGGCAGTAGATGCAATGGCAGTCTTTCCGCCAGCCAAATGAAACATTTCAATAAAGTATAATAATGTTTTATTAACATTGAGATAATTAAAAAAGGATGGATAATACATGCTTTTCAGCTCTTGGATACGGCTAGATATCTTCATGTCGACAACACTGACTTCTCTCATAAATTCGTCGAAACGAAGACCAAAACATGCTCTATATTGACTCTCCGACAAACACAGTCCCTGTTCAGCAAAAGCTTTTTGATAAGCCATATAATTAGCTGAAAAAGTATCGACCAAAGTACCGTCAAAATCGCTTATTAATAATTCAATCTCTGTTCCTAACATTGCAAGTATTGTTTCAGTTCTTCAGGCGTACCATAAGAGTAATATTTTTCCATATCACAAAGTAAAACCATTTCACCGTTTTTCAACAGGTCATTATAGAGAAGTGATACGTAGTATTCCGGCTCAGTGAATGCTGCATCATTCAAAAGTCGGTGTGCTGCCTTCAGAAATCCACTTGCTACCGAGAAAAAATAGGCACCGCATAAAGCATGGTTGGATATAACCTTTTTTTCTGCTGTACGAATTACCCTATTATTCTCATCAACTTCAGCATAACTATATTTAGGATTGCACGATTCAAATGAAACCAAAGCTCCCCCATCTACTTCCGCTGCCGGGCGTGACAATACATTATGAATAGTAGATAAGAACGAAACGCTTCTAAACTCCAAATCACAATCCATAATGATTACAGCATCTTTTCTGTCTATTGCAGATTCTGCAAGCAGACAGGTTTCAACAGCTCCTCTAGTAGTTTTCTCTACTGAAAACAGATTTGCCTCCGGCAGAATCCCCTTAATCTGCTTATCAATTTCATATTCATTAATATGCTCCTGACGGACTATAAAGGAATATTTCATCCGGACATCAGGGATTGCTATACTCTGTATTGCTTACAAATAAGGGTACTTCGTTTAGTTCGATAAGAGGTTTTGGGGTAGTCCACCCTTCCTTACGAAAACGTGAACCCTCACCTGCCATCGGCATTATTATGTGTAATGGTCTCATCATATTATTCTCTTTTTCCATGCAGTATATAATTAAAACGTTCCTTTTCCATCCAGTCTTCATATTTAATATATCCATTAATTATGCTTACACAAATAGAATGAGAAATTATTCTATGCGCCTCTTTCCAATTCAAGATTCCATTTGTATTTCCATCGTTTCGGTTATAAGAATCATATTTAAAAAGGACTGCACTTAAATCATCCCAATCAACAATCATAAAATAATTCTTTATACTATCCCAAAAACCTTTAACAGAATCGTCAATATCCATATATTTCGAAAGAAACATCTTGGTTATATAGATTTCCGGTACGACTTCCCTGCACATATCTTCTCCGGTACAATATTTATATTCCCTCTTAAAATAGGCAGGAGCATTTGCAATATCACATTCATTCTGCTCTATACTGAATAAGTTTATGATATCATCCGTATGACCAAAATATAGAAAATCTTGTAACCAATAAGGCAGGAACAATTGACCGGTTGCCCCCACAAAAGTGACAATTCTACCTTTTAAAGGTACTTTTGTTCCTAATACAGGATAAGCATCTAACAATGATTTGAGATATTCAAAAGAAAATTCTTTATATATTCTTAAATCGCTACGGTTCTTAAGTACATATTTAGCACCTAACTCCTTAGCTCGTCGAGCACCTTGCAAAGATGTATATACCTGATAATTGACGTTGCCAAACCCACAGGGCTTAAATATCTT
>OGES01002865.1_pt1 | contig 10779 bp, 11 predicted proteins | sample 1570711 | NCBI WGS metagenome assembly OGES01 (sample SAMEA2582133, study PRJEB24529) | metagenome | biome: Human gut stool | place: China | collected 2011 | reverse complement strand
GTACCTGCTTCCACATGACGGTCTCGGTATGCAGCCGGAGCTGGTTTTTGCAGATGCAAATCTGGAGAACTTTTCCTTCTGTTATCTGCCGGGAAAGCAGGGACACACAGGCTGTTTTCAGAAGCAGATCCGGGAGCTGATGGAATATCTGCTGCCGAAGCTGGATCACCAGGAGCAGGATGCGGTAGTACTCGGGTATGGACTGTATCGGGAGATTTCGGCGGAGATCTTTTCGGTTGAGATGATTCAGGCACTCTTATATCAGACAGGGAAAGAGAAGAAAGAAACGACGGAGCAGGAGGGAAAAGAGCGTCCCAGGGAAGAAAATCCGCCTGTACAGATGGAGGAAACACTTTGGGGAGAACAAGAAGCGGAAGCGGCGGAAAATTTTTTTGTGGAAGCGGAGGAAGAAAAGGATGAGGGACGCTGGAAAAATATTGTGGAAGCAGTGATCTGCATCGGATTTCTGGGAGGTGTGCTGGCACTGCGGTGGACACAGGCCGAAACTGTTTGGTATCTGGTGCTGGGAGGAGCGGCGGCTGTTGTGGGAATTGTAAGTCTGGCATTGGAACTTGTCAGTCGATGGAAAAAGCGGCAGTCGGGAACAGAAACAGGAAGCTATGGGAAGGCCGCAGGAATCCGGAAACAAGGAGAAACAGGAGATGTATTTTCGGAATATCAGAATCGGAAGGGCCTAAAACAGAAAGATGGAACATGGAATCCGAAAAGCGATACAGAACAGCAGGGATGGAAAAGGGATTCCTCAGTCGAAAAAGAGAAAACATGGGAAAAGAATGAAGAACAGGAAAACAGAAAGATGCACAGCCTGATGGAATTGGAGGGGCATGAAGAGGATCTGTTTGGAAAAACGGAACTGCTGACCAGCCCGGAGGATGAGGGAAGGGCATATCTGATTCCGATAGATCCGATTGATCTTCCGCTGATTCCGATTGAACGCGGAAGCACATTGATTGGAAAACTGTCAGCGGCGGCAGATGTAATTCTGCCATACCGTACGGTAAGCCGCCTTCACGCAAAGCTGGTCAGTACAGAAGAGGGAGATTATCTGCTGGATCTGAATTCGCGGAACGGAACAACGGTGAATGGCGTTCCATTGATGGGCGAGACAAAAAAGAAGCTGGAGGATGGAGACGATATCTCATTTGCCGGGAAGAAATACCGGTATAAGGCGGGAGAGAAAAACAGAAATTAGAGAAAAATGACGCATTACACTTTTTCGATTTGGAGAAAGCGCTGGATGCGTTATTTTTAATATGGCAGAATGATCAAAGAAAAAAGTTATGCGAATGAAACAAAAATATTATAGAAAAGAAAATTATGCATAAAATTAAAAAAAGAAATAATGTAAAAAATAATGTCATAAAACGTCGAAAGTCGTCGTGAAGCGTCAATAATTGTCGAAAAACGTTTATCAAAAAAGAAAAAAATTTGACGATTTTTTGCATTTACAAGTGAATTAAATTATAATAAAAAAATAGCACAGATAAGGAAATGATGTAATGGAAGAACAAAGGAAAAACAGTTACGATCCGAACGAAGATATCGTGGACCGTATGTGGAAGAGATCAAAAAACAGCATCAATCTGGTCATCGTTGTATGCAATATTCTGGTATTCCTTGCAGTCACACTGACCGGAGGGACAGAGAGCTCCAGACATATGATGGACTGCGGTGCGGCGTATGCGCCGCTGATTGAGAGCGGAGAATACTATCGCCTGTTTACGAGTATGTTTCTTCACTTTGGCATCCAGCATCTGATCAACAACATGCTGCTTCTTTTGTTCCTTGGGGATTACCTGGAACGCGCAGCTGGAAAGATCCGTTATCTGGTCATCTATATGGGCGGCGGACTCGTCGGAAATCTGTGCTCGTATCTGCATGAACTGTTCCTGATGAAAACAGGGGAAGCACCGGCAGTTTCCGCCGGCGCTTCGGGAGCGATTTTTTCTGCAGTCGGAGCGATGCTTGTTCTTCTGGCATTTCGGAAAGGAAGGCTGGAGGATCTCACCTTCCGGCGGATGGCCGTCATGGCTGTCCTTTCGCTGCTGGTCGGATTCCAGTCTTCAAATGTGGACAACTTCGCACACATCGGCGGTTTTTTGGCAGGTGCAGTCCTGATGGCGGTTCTCTATCCGGGAATGGCAATGATCGGGAAAAGGGGAAAACGACCGTAAAGGTGCTTCCTTCCCCGGGCACGGAAGAAACGGAAATCGTGCCGTCGTGTGCAGTTACAATTTCCTTGCAGATGGCAAGTCCAAGGCCGGTTCCGTTTTTCTTATGTGTGACAAAAAGGTCAAAGAGAGTCGGCAGATCCTCGGCGGGGATTCCGCAGCCAGTGTCCTGCACACGGATGGTCAGAAAGTCACCGTCGAAACAGAGAGAGATTTTGATCGTTCCGCCGGAAGGCATTGCTTCCGCCGCATTTCGGATCAGGTTCAGAAAAAGCTGACGAAATTGCGTGGTATCAAGGGCAAAGCGCGGAATGGCAGATTCCTTGACAAGTTCAATGGAAACCTGTTGTTTTTCGAGGAGAACGCCGGTATCGGCACAGAGATTCTGGAGCAGAAGATAAGGATTCACGTAAGCGCGTACCGCCCGATATGAATGATTATAGCAGGAGAGCTCATCGAGCAGGGAGTTCAGAAAAGCCATATTTTCCTGGATTTTCTGAAAATAGAGATCGTTGGAAAGCTCCGGATGCGCTAAAAGAAGAAGCTGATGAAAGCTGTGGATAACCGCAACAGGATTTCGAACCTCATGTGAAATCCGGGAAATCATAGCGTGACATTCTTCCGATAAGCCCTGTGAATTGGTTGTTGGTTCTTTTGACATAGCCGTATCCTCCTTATGATGCGTAGGTAATGATTTTTGATTAGGCAAAAGTTTAGCATTGAAAAGGGGGAGCGCGCAACAAAAAGCGTTCTGCATTATTTGACATTTTTCGACAAATAGTGAGAAAATAGAGTTGTTCGGAACCGTGCAGAACGGGATTCTGAACAACAGAAAAATTAAAAAAAGTAAAGGAGAAAAAGATCATGGATTGTATTTTTTGTAAATTAGCAAACGGAGAAATTCCAACCGCGACACTGTATGAGGACGATGAGTTCCGTGTCATTCTGGATCAGGGACCGGCAACGAAAGGACATGCGCTGATTCTTCCAAAACAGCATTTTGCAAACATTTATGAAATTCCGGATGAAACCGCAGCGAAAGCAATGATTCTCGGCAAAAAAATGGCAACAGCCATGACGAAAGCGCTTCATTCCGATGGCTTCAATCTGGTACAGAACAATGGTGAGGCAGCAGGACAGACGGTATTCCACTTCCATATGCATCTGATTCCAAGATATGAAGGTGACAATGCCGGTATTGCTGCATGGAAGCAGGGAACTCTCGAGGATGCGGTAAAAGAGCAGATCATTGAGAGCGTGACGGCAGAGCTGAAGGCCTGAGAAAAGGCTGGCAGCAGCCAGAAAAAGAATCAATGACAGACGAACAGGGGCGGAGAACAATGGACAAAAATAACTTTTCAGAAATATATAAAAAGTATGTAATGACAGCCTATTCAGCCGCAATGCAGGTGGTGCACAATGAAGCCGATGCGGATGATATCGCACAGGAAACGATGGTGAAACTGTACCTGAATATTGATGCGCTGGATGAAGACAGAGTAGAAGGCTGGGTCCGTGTCGCTGCAAAGAATCTGGGAATTGATTATCAAAGAAAAACACAACGTTTTGACTGGAACGAACTGGATGAGGATCTTCGGGCGGAAGAGATGGAACTTCCGACGCTTGCAGAGGAAGAAAAGCAGGAGAGAAATCATTTTTTTCAGGAAGTGATGGATGCACTGAAAGATCATGATGAATCGGGTTATTATATTACGCGTGAAATCAAGGTGCATGAGCGTTCGGAAAAGGAAGTAGCATCCGAAATGGGTATCACCATCGGAAATCTGCGGGTGAAAATGACCCGGACGAAAAAATGGCTTTGCCAGCACTTTGCTGACAAAGCCAGAGAAAGGGGATTTCTGTAGTTACTATTTGCGTTCGCATTCCTGGATCAGGGAAAGGATGCGGCCGATGGAATCGGTGTGGCTGCTCTTCTTCATCGCATTGATGTAGGTCTGACGGTTTTCGTAAACCTCACGGATTGCGGACTGAAGAGTCTGCGCATTCACGGATTCTTCTTCCAGAACTTTACTGTAACCCTGACGCTCAAAGGAACGCGCATTTAAAATCTGGTCTCCGCGGCTGGCATTGGCAGAAAGCGGAATCAGAATGTTTGGTTTTGCCAGAGCACTGATTTCGCAGATCGCATTTGCGCCGGCGCGGGAGATGATCAGATCTGCTGCGGCGAAGAGATCCGGGAGCTCATCTTTGATGTACTCGAACTGAACGTAACCTTCGGTACCATTTAAGGATGCATCCAGTTTATCTTTACCGCAGAGATGAATCACCTGGAAATCTTTCAGAAGTTCTGGTAAAATAGAACGGACCGCATGATTGACAGCGACGGAACCGAGGCTTCCTCCGATGACGAGAATAACCGGTTTTGCGGCATTGAATCCGCAGAACTTCAGGCCTTCCCGTGCATCGCCGGACAGCAGTTCCTGGCGGATTGGCGTTCCGGTCAGAACGGCTTTGTTTTCCGGGAGACATTTAACGGTTTCCGGGAAATTACAGCAGACCTTTGCAGCGGACGGAATACACAGCTTATTTGCCAGGCCAGGCGTCATATCCGATTCATGGATGAGCGCCGGGACTTTACATGCTTTGGCGGCAAGGACAACCGGTACCGAAACGAAGCCGCCTTTGGAGAAGACAACGTTTGGTTTCAGCTTTTTGAGCAGTTTTTTTGCTTCAAAGTAGCCTTTTACGACGCGGAATGGATCGGAAAAGTTTTTCGGATCGAAGTAGCGGCGCAGCTTTCCGGATGAAATTCCGTAATACGGAATGCCGAGATCTTCGATCAGCTTGCGCTCCATACCGTCGTAGGAACCGATATAAGAGATTTTATAACCTGCTTCCTTTAATTTTGGAATCAGGGCAATATTCGGGGTAACATGGCCGGCGGTACCTCCGCCTGTCAGAACAATATGCTTCATGAGAATTCCTCCCTGGAATTTGATAATATCATTTGGCTTTTATTATCCCCTCAAGAAGAAAAAAAGTCAAGAGCGGTTACAACATGGAAAATGCCGAGGAACGGAAGAAGATGAAAAAGATAGAAAAAGAAGAACAGCTGAAAAAGAAACTGGAGCAGACGATGGAAGAAAAAATGGCTGCGGATTCGAAAACGGTGGAAGGGGAATCGGCAGTTGTAAAGGCAGAGGAAGGAAACACAGCAACAGAACAGGAGCCGGAGGCTGCGCCTGCACTTTCAGAGGAAGAACTGAACGCAATGTACGAGCGCTTCCAGCAGCGACTCCAGAAGGAAGGACTCGCGGACGCGGAAGGAAATCCGACAGAAAAAACACTGGAGATCCGCCGCCAGATCGTGGAGAGAAAGGCAGAACGCGAAAAGCAGGCGGAGAGACAGAAGAAGATTGCGAAGAGAGCGAAAACAACAAAACACTGGGTACGGAAAGGCAGCTGGTGTTGTGTTGGTTGTGGGAGCTTGCGTGTTTGGAGCTAGTATGACGAGCGAGGCGAATCGGATTCGGGTGGTAGAGACGATTAGTGGGATAAGAAATACAGGTGACACTACTTGGGTAGATAATGGTGAAGATAGAAAATATACAGAGGAAGATTTGGATGAAGTGAAAAAACAAATAAGTGATGTGTTACGTATAGCTGTTCCAGAATTTTATTATATTCCTAAGGGAATGGAATATGATGACATAACAATATTAGATGCAACACAAATGGCAGTGATTAGATATCAATACCATAATCAGTTTGTATATTTACATTTGGCGGCTAATGAAAAAGATTTGTCGGAGGGGAATTGGAAAGATAGAGAAAAAGTTAAGGTAGAAACACTTGATGATGTGATTGAAGTTGATATGGGAACAATTGCTGTAAATGATGAAGAAAATTATTATGCAAAATGGAAGTATAAAGACGCATACTATCAATTAAGTGGACAAATAGAAAAAGAAGAAATTTTGAAAATCTTAAGCGAAATGCAGTACAATACGTAATTAATTAGAGATTTCAACGTATATAGAATATAGATGGAGACGAGGAGAAAGAGGAAGTATGAAAAAGGTTATTAATTTAAAAAACTTACTCTTTTGCGCAATGCTTGTTTTTGCTATATCGTTGAACACAGTTAATGTACAAGCAGGTGCGCTAGATTATTTGGGCAATACGATTGATGGTTCTGAACTAACAAATGAAACAGAATCCATTGGAAATTATTTAAGTGTAGCAAGAAGTACATATTTACATCAAGGATTCGTAAGAATTACAAACAATGGGAATGGATATGTTGGCATCGGAGCTGGAACAGAATGTAATGTTACATGTGGTACTGTAAAATTAAATGTCTATTTAGAGCGTTCAAGTGGATCAGAAAGTTTTTACAGTTACAAAAAATGGGAAAATGTTGATTATAATATAGCGGCTTTATATTTAAATAAAGAGGTAAAAGTAGAAAAGGGATATTACTATCGTTTAAGAGGATATCATTCATGTAACAAGAATGGTGTAATTGAGAATGGTGGAAGTTCGACTAATGGAATTTATATTGGATAATGGAATTCGTAATTAGCCCAGAAGATTAAATGCAGATGAGCGAAAATATTATATATTAAAACAAGCGTAAGAGAGCAGTGTGAACGAACGGATAAAATTTCTAAACCAACCCAGTTTGCAACTCCTTCATTCCCTTAGAAAACCCCTCGGGGCCAGTCCCCTATAGAAACCTTATAACAATGAATATATTAAGACGAAAACGCAGATCTTTCAGGATTTTCAACGCGTCGAAATTCCTTTTTCCAACCACAACACAGATCTGAGTCATCATGTGTTACTATGTTCAGCGTGTGAGTGATCATACGGAACATCGGCTGGCCCCGATAAGTGAGGCATCGGTATTACTGCAGGAATACCGGTGCCTCTTTTCTGTACGCTTCTACAAGCCGATGCCCACAATTGAACAAAAATATCAAGATTGTTGTGCAATCTGCCTTAAAATTCCGTTGGAATCTGCCAGATATTATGCTATAATAATCAAAAAAGAGAGAATAAGCATAAAATACAAAAGGAATTTCAGATTATTTTCGCGGACAACGCGTCAAAGACCATGCTGGCATGGGAACTTGACGACTGCTGGCCGCGATAACGGGCCAAACGTATAACGCGTGATTTGACCCGCAGTGACAACATTTTGTCCCCGAACAAACACGGGAGAACAGGAGGCATCTTATGCGTCTTACATTTCTTGGAGCAACACATGAAGTGACGGGCAGTTGTTATTATCTGGAGGCTGCCGGAAAGAAGTTTTTAGTGGACTGCGGTATGGAGCAGGGACCGAATATTTATGAAAACAAGCCGATTCCGGTCCCGGCATCCCAGCTTGATTTTGTATTGATCACGCACGCGCACATCGATCACACCGGAAATCTGCCGCTGCTGTATGCGCACGGCTTCCGCGGTCCAATCTATATGACCCCGGCGACGGTAGCGCTTTCGGACATCATGCTCCGCGATAGCGCACACATTCAGCTCGCCGAGGCCGAGTGGCGGAACCGCAAAAACCGCCGGGCGGGAAAAGAAGATTACGTCACGCCGTACACAATGGAGGATGCCCTCGGCGTGATCCGCTTACTGGAGGGCATTCCGTATCATCAGCGTGTGACACTATCGGACGGCATTCAGATCCGTTTCCTCGATGCCGGTCATCTGCTCGGCTCCGCATCCATTGAGCTGTGGCTGACAGAGGACGGTGTGACGAAAAAACTGCTCTTCTCCGGCGATATCGGAAATATCCATCAGCCGCTGATCAACGACCCGGAGTACCCAGAGAGCGCTGATTACGTGATTATGGAATCCACCTACGGTGACCGGAGCCACGGTCCGAAACCGGATTATGTACCGGAGCTGGCAAAAATCATTCAGGAAACGCTCGACCGCGGCGGCAACCTCGTGATCCCGTCGTTTGCTGTTGGAAGAACGCAGGAGATGCTGTACTTTATTCGTGAAATTAAGGCAGAACATCTGGTTCACGGCCACGGCGAATTCCCGGTTTACGTGGACAGTCCGCTTGCCGTTGAGGCAACCAATATTTTCCGCGATCATCAGAAAGAGTGCTACGATTCCGATGCAGCTGCGCTCCTTGCGCAGGGCATTAATCCGATTCTGTTTCCGGGCTTAAAGCTCTCGATTACATCCGATGAGTCGAAAGCCATCAACTTCAACGAAACCCCGAAGGTCATCATATCCGCGAGCGGCATGTGCGATGCAGGACGAATCAAGCATCATCTGAAGCACAACCTCTGGCGGCAGGAGAGCACGGTTCTCTTCGTCGGCTATCAGGCCGTCGGTACACTGGGACGGGCGCTGATCGGAGGCGCGAAGGAGGTGAAACTGTTCCAGGAAGAGGTTCATGTGAACGCGCACATCATCCAGTTTCCGGGCATGAGCGGCCACGCAGATCAGGAAGGACTGCTCAAATGGGCGGGCAGTCTGCGGGCAAAACCGGACCGCGTTTTCGTGACGCACGGAGAGGATAAGGTGACGGAACTTTTTGCAGAAAAACTGTGGGATGAATTCCGTTATCCGGCGATGGCTCCGTTCTCCGGAACCGTATTTGATCTGAAAGAAAATGAATTTATCGAGAAAACTGTCGGCATTCCGATCCAGAAAGAAAGTGCCGCAAATGCAGGAACCCTGCGCACGAGAAGCAGCGGAAATGCCGTCTTCGACCGCCTCGTTGCGGCTGGTCAGCGGCTGCTCACCGTCATTACAAGAAACAAAGGCGGTGCTAACAAAGACCTTTCGAAATTTGCTGACCAGATCAACAGTCTCTGCGACAAATGGGACAGATAAAGCAGTCCGGTGGCTGGAAGAAAGACTGTGCTATTAATATAGAAGAAAAACCGGAAGAAAGCAGGCGGCAGGGAAGCTGTGCTGCATCAGAAAAGAAAAAACAGAAGTGGATAAATTACAAACTCCCCGGGGTGAGCATTCCCCGGGGAGTTATTATAATAAAAAAGAGCAAGCGTAAAAAAAGTTATTTCTGGATAGCCTGTTCCAGCGCTTTTGCAAGCTGGTCTGGACATGATGTTCCGCGTCCGTTGCAGTCGATGCCTTTCATGCGGGAGATGGCTTCGTTTACGTCCATGCCCTCAACGAGTCTTGCAACACCCTGTGTGTTTCCGTTGCATCCGCCTACGAACTGTACGTTGTGTACTTTACCGTCTTCTACCTCAAACAGAATTTTTCTGGAACAGGTACCTTTTGTTGTATATTCCATCGATAGGATCCTCCTTTGTGAATAAAAAATTAGAACATTATCGTGAACTTCAGCCACGATAATTCTTCGGTTCCTGCTATTATATCATAGATTACGAAAACAGCAAAGAAAAAAGATACCACAGATCCCAAATTTATTGTATACTGTAACAGGAATTACAAAGAAACCAGAAGGAAAAGAAAATGGACTCCCGGAGTTTTCCGTTCTTACTTTAGCGGCTGACCGCTGACAAAAATGATTTCATAAAAGCAAGAACAGAAAGAATCGGAGAGTACATGTAAAGTTATTGGAGGATATCATAAACATGAAGTTAATCGGAATTATCGGTGCAATGGAAGTTGAAGTTGCAAGCTTAAAGGAAATGATGACGGATGTTACAATCCGCACGAAAGCATCCATGGAGTTCAACCACGGTTACCTGAACGGAAAAGAAGTGGTTGTTGTGCGCAGCGGAATCGGCAAAGTAAATGCCGGTATCTGCACCCAGATTCTTGTAGATGATTACGGCGTGGACTGTGTCATCAACACCGGAATTGCAGGCTCCCTGCGGAATGAAATCAACATCGGCGATATCGTCATTTCGACCGATGCTGTTCAGCACGACATGGATGTGCGCATCTTCGGATACCCGCTCGGCGAGATTCCGCAGATGGGTGTTTTAAGCTTCCAGGCAGACGAGCACCTCGCAGAGGTGGCAGAGGAAGTCTGCAAGGAAGTCAATCCGGAAATCCAGGTATTCCGCGGACGCGTGGTCAGCGGTGACCAGTTTATTTCCAGCAAAGAAGTGAAAAACCGTCTGATCGAGGAATTCAACGGTTCCTGCGCCGAGATGGAGGGCGCTGCGATTGCGCAGGGCGCTTATCTGAACAAGATTCCATACGTCGTACTCCGCGCCATCTCCGACAAAGCAGACGACAGCGCAACAATGGACTACCCGACCTTTGAGAGCGAGGCAGCCCGCCACTGTGTCAACCTGCTGCAGGAAATGGTAAAACGCCTGTAATCTAAAAAAAGCAAGAAGAAAAAATCGACAAACGGGCAGGCGAAAACCAGCGAAACCACGCGAACCGGCACGAAAGCAGTCCCCTGAAGGAACGAAAAATAAAAATTCACGCGAAAAAGCACAGAATCACAAAGAATTTGACGAACGTTTTTTGTTTCCAAATTTTTCCGGCAGTGCTATACTGTGGCACATCGGAGGAGGAGACGTCCTTCTGTCCGATATGCCAGCGGAAGAATCCTGTGCGCGCAAATTCTGCCGCGGCATCCGCCGATGCACCGCAACGGAAGCACCGGCATATGATCATGACAGGCAAATTCAAAAATCATCAGGGG
>OGES01002863.1_pt1 | contig 10789 bp, 10 predicted proteins | sample 1570711 | NCBI WGS metagenome assembly OGES01 (sample SAMEA2582133, study PRJEB24529) | metagenome | biome: Human gut stool | place: China | collected 2011 | reverse complement strand
GCGGTCAAGGTCGATGGCAAACAGGTATTTGTCCAGCAGCTGGCCGCTGCGCCCCACAAAGGGCAGACCCTGCTCGTCCTCGCTCTGGCCGGGGCCCTCGCCCACAAACAGCACCTCGGCGTCCGGCACGCCCTGCCCGAACACTACGTTCGTCCGGGTGGCGCACAGCTCACATCGGGTGCAGGCAAGGCATTCGACCTTTAAAGTATCCATATCCATGGAGAACATCTCCTTTAAAACCAGTATGATATTTTATTCACAAATCAAATGGCGGTTTCTCCCCTAAAATATAGCACAAAAACACAATTTTGTCTTGAACTTTTTGCCGTCTGTGCTAGAATAAAGAAGAAAGGCATCCTTGTGTCCAACAGACAAGGGAAGCAAATTTTGGAAAGCATTTTCGGAGGTAATCACAATGGCTGATATGTTTGCACCGCTGGTAGCACAGCTGAAGGCAAATCCCAAGACGATCGTGTTCACCGAGGGCAATGACCCCCGCATTCTGGAGGCCGCAAGCAAGCTGCTGGCCGAGGGCGTGCTGAAGGTCGTTATGGTGGGCAACGAGGCAGAGTGCAAGGCTGCTGCCGCCGCCGGTAACTTTGATATTTCCGCTGCCGAGATCATCGACCCGGAGAACTACGCCGGTTTTGATGAGATGGTCAGCACCATGGTGGAGCTGCGCAAGGGCAAGCAGTCCGCTGAGGAGTGCACCGCACTGCTGAAGAAGTCCAACTACTTCGGCACCATGCTGGTCAAGATGGGCAAGGCCGACTGCCTGCTGGGCGGCGCTACCTACTCCACCGCCGATACCATCCGCCCCGCTCTGCAGCTGGTCAAGACCAAGAAGGGTGCCCACCTGGTGAGCTCCTGCTTCATCCTGGACCGCGATTGCGGCGAAGAGGGCCTGAAGCGCATCGCCATGGGCGACTGCGCCGTCAACATCGACTACACCGATACCATCGACAAGGCAACCGGCGAGGTCAAGGTCTCTGCTGCTTCCAAGCTGGCTGAGGTCGCTGTCGAGACTGCCAAGACCGCAAAGCTGTTCGGCATCGACCCGAAGGTCGCTGTCCTGAGCTTCTCCACCAAGGGTTCCGGCAAGGGCGGCACCGTTGCTCTGAGCCACGACGCTGTCATCAAGGCTCAGGAGATGGACCCCGAACTGGCTGTCGATGGCGAGCTGCAGTTTGACGCAGCCGTTGCTCCGGAAGTTGCACAGGTCAAGTGCAAGGGCAGCAAGGTCGCTGGCCAGGCCAACACCTTCGTCTTCCCCTGCATTGAGGCCGGCAACATCGGCTATAAGATCGCACAGCGTCTGGGCGGCTATGCTGCTTACGGCCCCATCCTGCAGGGCCTGAACGCTCCCATCAACGACCTGTCCCGCGGCTGCAACGCAGACGAGGTCTACAAGATGAGCCTGATCACCGCTTGCCAGTCTTAAACAGTTTTAGCACAAACGAGGAGAAGCCTTCGGGCTTCTCCTTTTTGTTTTGCCCCCTCTTGCAATCCGGCGGGGTTTATGGTACAATATCTTAGCATCCACAAGGATGTGTCGGACAGCGCCTGCTGCGTGGTTCGGCATACGGATGCGGGTCCTGTACGATGGGCTCGCTGTGAACCAGGTCAGGTGGGGAACCAAGCAGCCTTAAGCAGTGCGTTCGTGCGTTTCAGTAAGCCTGCATCCGTATGCCGAGTTACGCAAGGCGGGGACAAAACCCCGTCGAGCGCTGTCCTTTTATTTTTGCCGCAAAGGCCGGGAAAGGGGAGACATCGCCGTGTATCGTGCACTTTACCGCAAATGGAGACCCCAGCGGTTTGAGGATGTGGTGGGTCAGCGCGCCATCGTGACTGCCCTGAAAAACCAGATCACCGCAGGGCGCGTAGGCCATGCGTATCTGTTTACCGGCGTGCGCGGCACCGGCAAGACCACCTGCGCCAAAATTTTTGCCAAGGCGGTCAACTGCCTGCATCCGGAGGGTGGCGACCCCTGCGGAAAATGCGAGATCTGCAAGGGCATCGACAACGGCAGCCTGCTGGACGTGGTGGAGATGGACGCAGCCTCCAACAACGGCGTGGACGATATCCGCGACCTGCGGGACGAGACCGCCTATACCCCCAGCGCCTGCCAGTATAAGGTGTATATCATCGATGAGGTGCATATGCTGTCCACAGCGGCCTTCAATGCGCTGCTGAAAACGCTGGAAGAGCCCCCCGCACACGTTATCTTCATTCTGGCGACCACCGAGATCCAGAAAGTGCCCGCCACCATCCTCTCCCGCTGCCAGCGGTACGATTTTACCCGCATCGGGCCGGAGGATATCGCACGGCGGGTGGAGTATATCGCCGGGGAGGAAAAGCTGGAGCTGACCTCCGACGGCGCGGAGCTGATCGCCCGTCTGGCAGATGGTGCGCTGCGCGATGCGCTGTCCATTCTGGACACCTGCGCCGGTGTCACCGCAAAGATCGATGCGGACGTGGTGCGCCGCATGGCGGGCGTGACCGACCGCAGCTACCTGTTCCACATCTCGGACGCCTTGGAAGCACAGGACGCCGCCGCCGCGCTGGCACAGCTGGCGCAGCTGCGGCAGCAGTCGGTGGATGTGAAGCGCCTGACCGAGGAACTGATCGCCCACTACCGCGCCCTGATGCTGGCGGCGCTGCCCGGCGGGCAGGCGCTGCTGTCCGGTGTTTCGCCGGAGGAAGAAGCGCTGTACCTGCAAAAAGGCCCGGAGATGGGGCAGAGGGAAGCCATCCGCGCCATCCGCACCCTTGGCACGGCGCTGGAGCACATGACCCGCGGCAGCGACCAGCGCATTGAGCTGGAACTGGCACTGTTCAGCCTGTCCGAGCCGCCCCAGCAGATGCAGGCGGTAACGGTACAGGCAGCCCCCGCCCGGGCGGCGCAGCCGGAAGCGCCCCGCCCCTTTGCGGCAGCGGTGCAGCCCTTTGCCAGCGCCCCGGTGCAGCCCGCACCGGCTACAATTGCACCCCAGACCCCGATAGTTACTGCGGAGCCTGCCCCTGCCGTGCAGCAGACCTCTCCGCAGCCTGCCGCGCCGGAAGCCCCGTCCGCCCCTGCGGAGGAGCTGCCGCCGATGCCGGATGAACCGCCGGTACAGCAGAGCGATGCCGCCCTGCCGTGGGACGAGCCTGCCCCGCAGGCACCGCCGCCGGAGGAACCGGTCAGCCAGCCGGAACAGCCCGCCCCTGCAGAGCCCGCGCAGCCGGTTTCTGCGGCAGAGGAACCGCCTGCCCCGGTGCAGGAGCACCCCGCCGACCCGGTACTGACCAAGCCCCGCAGCGTGGCGCAGCAGGGCACGAACCCCTTCCCGTACTGGGGACAGATCGTGCAGAAGCTGGAAGGAATCGACCCCATGCTGTATATGTATCTGCGCAAGTCCAAGGCTTACTTTGACGGCACCCGCGTGCTGATCGACGGCGGCAAGACCTTCCGGGATTTTATCCGGGTGAACAAGGACAGCCAGAAGCTGATCAAAAAGCTGATCGCCGAGGTATCCGGCGTGCCGGTGCCCATCGGCCCTTACGAGCCCAAAACCGCCGGAAAGACCGCTTCCAATGCGGAGCAGTCCCTTCTGGCACTGGAAAAGCTGGGGTTAGAGGTCAGCATTGAGGATACCGCCCGCAAAAAGCGATAAAAATTGTTTATAATAAAGGAGAATACCATTATGAAAGCAAGAATGCCCGCAGGCTACGGCCGCCCCGATATGAACGCCCTGATGCGTCAGGCTCAGAAGATGCAGGAGGACATGAAGAGCAAGCAGGCCGAGCTGGAAGCCGCCGAGTACACCGGCAGCGCCGCCGGTGAGATGGTGACCGTAAAGATGAACGGCAAGCACGAGGTGCTGTCCATTACCATCAAGCCCGAGGCCGTGGACCCGGACGACATCGAGATGCTGGAAGACATGGTGGCTGCTGCCATCAACGCCACCGTGAAGCAGGTGGACGAGACCGCAGAAGCCGAGATGGGCAAGCTGACCGGCGGCCTGAACATTCCGGGTCTCTGAGCCGGGAAGGGGAGATACCATGGACTACACTGCCGCACCGCTGGAAAAGCTGATCGAGGAGTTCGGCAAGTTTCAGGGCGTGGGCCGCAAGGGTGCTACCCGCATGGCCTATCAGGTGCTGAGTATGTCGGATAAGGACGCTGCGGCGCTGGCCGATGCCATCCGCGGCGCGCACACCCGGCTGCACCGGTGCCGCATCTGCCAGAACTTTACGGACGCCGAGCTGTGCCCGGTGTGCGCCAGCGCCAAGCGGGACACCTCGGTGATCTGCGTGGTGGAAAAGCCCCGGGATGTGCAGGCTTTTGAGCGCACCCGGGAGTATAACGGTCTGTACCATGTGCTGCACGGTCTGCTGGACCCGCTGGCCGGTGTGGGCGCAGAGCAGCTGACCGTCAAGGAGCTGCTGGCGCGGCTGAAGGACGATACGGTGAAGGAGGTCATCATGGCCATGAACCCCACCGTGGAGGGCGAAGCCACCGCCATGTATCTGGCAAAGCTCATCAAGCCGCTGGGCATCCGGGTCACCCGGCTTGCCTCCGGTCTGCCGGTGGGCGCAAGCCTGGAATACGCCGACGAGACCACCCTGTACCGGGCGCTTTCCGGCCGGGGAGAGCTGTGAGTTTGTAAAAATTTACAATTCTGTCAGAAACAGCCCTTGCATTACCCTGAAAAAATGGTATACTGAAACAACGAACCGAACGGAGAAAGGAGGCGCGCAGCATGGCACCCACAAAGGAGCGCCCGGCGACCAAGACCATCGCCACCAACCGCGAAGCGCGCCACGAGTATTTTGTTCTGGAAGCGCTGGAGACCGGTGTGGAACTCAAAGGCACCGAGGTGAAAAGCCTGCGGGCCGGCGGGGTCAACCTGAAGGACAGCTGGGTGGATATTGAAAACGGCGAGCTGCTGGTAAAGGGGATGCACATCAGCCCCTACGACCACGGCAATCTGTTCAATCAGGATCCCATGCGTGTCCGGCGGCTTCTGGCGCACAAAAGTGAGATCCGGCGTCTGCACCAGCAGTGCAAGCTGCAGGGCTATACGCTGGTGCCGCTCTCGCTTTATTTCAAGCATGGCCGCGTAAAAATGGAAGTGGGCTTGTGCAAGGGCAAAAAGCTGTACGACAAGCGTGCCGATGCCGCCCAGCGCGATGCAAAGCGCTCCATTGACCGGGCTGTGAAGTCCAACGGCAAGTATTATTAAGCATTCCAATTGCAGACTGCGGCTCACCGCAGAAAACCAAGCTTTCCGCACATCGCAAGATGTGCTTTATAAGGGGGCGTAAAGGTTTCGACGGGGGGAGCAAGGTCTGGGCAGCGGGTAGCAGTGGGGGAACTGCTCTATAACTCCTCCAAAAAAATTAACTGACAACAATAATTATCAGTTGCTCGCAGCCTGAGTGCTGCGCGTTCCGCCCACTCTTGTGTCGTGTGGGGCCGGGGCGTCCTTTAGACACAGCACCTGAACGGACCTAAGCTTTGCGGACCGGCAGGAACTCATGAAGCTACCAAAGCGCTAGCCTGACGATCGGCGTGGCGCGGCGGGAATGTTGTAGATCGCCTGCACCCGGAGACACCTACACTGAGCTCTTTTCGGACATGGGTTCGACTCCCATCGCCTCCACCAAACAGCAGCCAGAAATTAACGTAGTTTTGTTAATTTCTGGCTGCTTTTCTTTGTAAAAAAGTAACCGGTTACATTTCAGGTTACATTTCGTTTTTGAAATTGCGAGCGTATTTGATCCTGCTTCTGGACAGTATCGGATGCGCTTGCTTTTATTTTTGCGGCAGATATACACGGCGCTACAAATCGACAGAAAGTCATAGTGTTCTCCCTTTGTGGTTTAAAATGCCATTATCGTCCTATAAAGGAACGAATATGTAAAGCGATACGCTCTTGACAATAGAGAATATATCCGCTATACTGGATATGAGATAAATCCGCTATTTGAAGGAAGTACGGCCATGCAGGAATATGAAATTGAATTTTACGATAAGCCCGATGGCTCTGAGCCAGCCAAAGAGTTTATCCTAAGTCTGGATAAGAAAATGCAGGCCAAGGTTTTGCGTACAGTCGCCCTGCTCCGTGAAGAAGGGCCATTTTTAAGAGAACCCTATTCCAAAGCACTGGACGATGGAATTTTTGAGATCCGCACTAAATTTGGCTCAGACATCACCCGTGTGCTGTACTTCTTCGTGATCGGTAAAAGGGTGATCCTTACAAATGGCTTTATCAAAAAGACTCAGAAAACACCTGCTTCGGAGATCACACTGGCAAAACAATATCGCATAGAGTATCTTACCCGAAAGGAGAATTCCAAATGACAAACTTCAACGATTTTTTGAATGAGCAGATGAAAGACCCTGAATTCAAGGCCGAATGGGACGCACTTGACCCGGAATTTTCCGTGATTGAAGCCATGCTCAAGGCCCGCAAAGAAAGCGGTTTGACCCAGAAGCAACTTTCGGAGCGCACGGGTATTGCACAGACCGACATCAGCAAGCTGGAACGTGGAAACGCGAATCCGTCGCTTCGCACCCTACAGCGGCTTGCAGCCGGAATGGGAATGAAAGTTAAAATCGAGTTTGTTCCCGCATCTGCAAAATGATTTGGCATCGGATATGGTTTAGCCTGTCTGCCAACAAAAACCACCCAAAAACTTGCGTTTCCGGGTGTTTTTTTGTGCCTGCAATATTATTTTGTTCTGTCACGCCAGATCTGGCAGGATATCCGACCACAGAGCCTGCTCCTGCCGCAAGGCATCGAAGCAGCAGTCCAGATACATTTTGTTGACCGCGGCAAAAATGGTGCTGCGCAGCAGCAGACGCTCGTCGTTGAGCGTAGTCTCCGGCTGGGCTGCCTTGCCGCCGAACACCACGGAAAGACTGCCCTCCAGTTCCTCGCAGAAGATATCGTAGGCTGTCCCGGCGGAGCAGTGCTCCCGCTGCATTTTGAACAGGGTGTCGATATTTTCGATCGAGAGCACCGTTTTGGAGACTGCAATGTACATCAGGGATGCGATCTGATCCCGGGTGTATTTTTTGCGGATGGGGTGATCCACCACCCCTTTTTTGACGTAGTTGCTTACCATAGAGGGGGTCAGTTCCACCCCGCAGAAGCTGCGGAAGTAGCCGTTGACGAACTGCACCGTCTGGTCCAGATACAGCCCTACCGAGGGGAGATCGTTGTACCGGGGCAGGGCAAAGCCCGCAGCACACGCCGCAACGCGGAGTTTGGTTTCAGCTTTCATAGTATCTTGTTCCGTTCATGCTCCTGCACTTTTTGCAAGCAGGAACGTTGTTTTTGTGCAAAGGCAGGGCAATTGCTTTCCGCAAAAGCACTTCTGCCTGTGAAATAGTATACCGCATTTTGGAAAATTGGTCAACGGGCAATAAAAACTTTGTAAAAGAATTTGAGAAAGCAGTTGACAGGGTTTTAAAAAACTGATATGATGGTCACGGACAAAGGAATGACCGCGGCATTGCGCCGCTTGAAAATGGAGAAAAATATGAAAAGCAAGATCATTGTAGATTCCTCTGCAAATGTGTACCAGCTCCCCGATGTGGATTTTGCCTGCGTGCCGCTGAAGATCCTGACCGACGAGCAGGAGTATGTGGACACCGCAGAGGTGGATGCTCCCGCGCTGGCCGAGATGATGCGCACCTATAAGGGCCGCACCAGCACCTCCTGCCCCAACATCTCGGACTGGATGGCTGCCTACGAGGGCGCAGACGAGGTGTACGTTGTGACCATTACCGGCACACTGTCCGGCGCTTACAACGCCGCGCTGCTGGCGGGCGAGGAATACGAGCAGAGCCACGAGGGCGCGCGGGTCTTTGTGCTGGACAGCCTGTCCACCGGTGCGGAGTCCCGGCTGCTGGTGGAGCGTTTGGCGGCGCTGATCAAGGCCGGCAAGCCCTTTGATACCGTATGTGAGGAGATCCGGGCGTACCATGAGCACACTCATCTGCTGTTTGCGCTGGAATCTCTGGCAAACCTTGCGCGCAATGGCCGCGTGAAGCCCGCTGTGGCTGCTGTGGCGCGGATGCTGGGCATCCGGGTCATCGGGCAGGCCAGCGATGCCGGTGATCTGGAGGTTCTGTGCAAGACCCGCGGCGAGCACGGCGCACTGGAGCGCATGGTGCTGGAAATGAAGGCGCACGGCCTGACCAACGGCCGGGTGCACATCGACCACTGCTGCAACGCTGCCGCTGCGGAGCGGCTGAAGCACATGGTCCATGCCGTGTTCCCGGAGGCCAAGGTGGAGGTAGGCACCTGCGGCGCGCTGTGCAGCTACTATGCGGAGTACGGCGGCCTGATGGTGGGCTATGAGGATAACGAAGCACCGACCGTCTGAGCAGAAAATATAGAATAGGATCTTGATTCACCGGGGCATCTGCGGACGCTCCGGTGAATTTTTTTACGAGGAATAATTCCGGTGCACCCGACACCAAAAACTTGCAAAGGGTGAAAAAACGCGCTATACTTACCTATATATAAAGTGGGATAACACGGAAAGGGGAGATGGTATGCTGTTCCGGTTGCCGATCGTCAAGTTTTTCAACCGCATCCTCAACCGCATCACGGTCACGGTGGTGCTGGTGGCGCTGCAGCTTGCATGGCTGGCGTGGGTGTTTTTTGCCCTCACCACCGGCACGGCGCGGGTGTGGGTCACCGGGGTGCTCAACGGGTTAAGCCTGCTGATCATTCTGTATCTGGTGCGCAAGGACGAAAACAGCGCCTATAAGGTGGGCTGGATCGCCCTCATCGGGCTGCTGCCGCTGCTGGGCGGGGCGCTGTATCTGGCCTTTGGCAACAAGCGCCCTTCCCGCCGCCTGCGCAGCAAAATGCAGGCGGTGGAGCAGGCACACCGCACAGACCGCGCCCAGCAGCCCGGGCAGACTGCCGGGCTGTGCGATGAAAACCGGGGCGTGAGCCGCTACCTGACCCAGTACGGCTGCTATCCTGCATGGCAGAACACCACCGCCCGGTATTTCTCCTGCGGCGAAGCCATGTATCCGGCATTGCTGGCGGATCTTGAAAAAGCGGAAAAGAGCATCTTTCTGGAGTTTTTCATCGTCAGTCAGGGCAGGATGTGGCAGGGCGTGGAGGACATTCTGCGGCGCAAGGCGGCGCAGGGGGTGGACGTGCGGCTGATCTATGATGACTTCGGCAGCCTGCTGGGTCTGCCCAAGGACTTTGTGGTGCGCATGGAGCGGGCGCATATCCGCTGCATCCCCTTTAACCCGGTGGTGCCGCTGCTCTCGCTGGTGATGAACCACCGCGACCACCGCAAGATCGTGGTGATAGACGGCAAAGTAGCCTACACCGGCGGCATCAATCTGGCAGACGAATACATCAACGCGATCACCCGCTTCGGCTACTGGAAGGACGCGGGCTTGCGCATCGAGGGCGCTGCGGTGTGGAACTTTACCGTGATGTTTCTGGATTTCTGGAACGCCTTCCGTCCCTTTGAGCAGGATTACAGCGCCTTCCGTCCGCAGCTTGCGGTGCTGCCCGCCAGCGATGGGGTGGTGCAGCCCTACGCGGACAGCCCGCTGGACGAAGAGCCGGTGGCAGAAACCGTCTATCTGGATATTCTGGCACAAGCACAGCAGTACGTTTATTTTTATACGCCCTATCTCGCCATCGGCGAGGAAATGCTGGATGCACTGCGCAACGCCGCCAAGCGCGGGGTGGATGTGCGGCTGGTGCTGCCGGGCATCCCGGACAAAAAGCTGGTGTTCCGGCTGAGCCGCTCATACTATCTGCCCCTGCTGCGGGCGGGGGTGCGCATTTACGAGTACACCCCGGGCTTCCTCCACGCCAAGTGCTGCGTCAGCGATGACCGCGCGGCGGTGGTGGGCAGCATCAATATGGACTACCGCAGTATGTTTCTGCACTTCGAGTGTGGGGTGCTGCTACTGCAAAACAGTCAGGTGCTGGCTTTGCGGGACGATGTGCGCCGCACCCTGCCCCAGTGCCGGGAGGTGCAGTGCGCGGACTGCCGCACCGGGCTGGCCGGTACGGTGCTGGACAGCGTGCTGCGGCTGCTCAGTCCTTTAATGTAAGCGTCTGCTCATAAAATCCCGCGCGGCGGGGCATACTGGCTCCAAAGCCTGCATTAGCAATGCAGGCACGGAAAGGGAGCGTATGTGACGATATGAAACAGGCATCGCGATGGTTTTTGTGCTGCACGCTGGCGGCAGCACTGGCATTGACCGGCTGCGGCGGGGGAAGCTCCGGCAGCAGCTCCGGCTCTATGAGCGGCAGCACCTCTGCGGGCGGCAGCGCGGCGCAAGGCGCGGCGTGGCGTACTGGGTTGGGGGTTCTGACCGAAGCGACAGGTACAGACCGTGCGGGCAATATCCGCACCGTGGCGGCTGCCGTGCTGCTGGATGCAGACGGCAAGCTGGCGGGGGTGACGCTGGACGAGCTGGAGCTTTCGGTCAGTGCGGACGGCACCGGCAAGGTGACCACCCCCACCGACACCCGCACCAAGCGCCAGAAGGGGAAGGACTACCCACTGGCAGAGGTGTCCGGCCTGAAAAAGGGCTGGGCAGAGCAGGCGGATGCCTTTGGTAACTGGCTCAAGGGCAAGACCCCGGACGAGGTGAAAAAGCTGAAAACGGATGCGGACGGCAAATCCACCGACGCAGACCTTCTCTCCGGCTGCACCATTGCGGTGGACCGCTACCGGGATGCCGTTGTCCGCGCCTGCGAGAATGCACAGGTGCTGGGCGCTGCCCGGGGCGATACGGTCA
>OGES01002861.1_pt1 | contig 10805 bp, 6 predicted proteins | sample 1570711 | NCBI WGS metagenome assembly OGES01 (sample SAMEA2582133, study PRJEB24529) | metagenome | biome: Human gut stool | place: China | collected 2011 | reverse complement strand
CTGAATGAGGTCAGCGAAGTGATTCGTTCCCAGGATGAGGATCTTCAGATCTATACGAGCGGGGCAACCAATATTTTCAAATACCCGGAGCTTTCCGATACGGAAAAAGCGAGCCAGCTGATCGGTACTTTGGAACATAAAGAACTTCTCAGGGGACTGATCGATGGGCAGCAGCAGAATAAAACGGATGATCCGGACAATGAAATTCAGGTCTATATCGGAGATGAAACTCCGGTCCAGAGCATGAAAGACTGCAGCATCGTAACCGCAAATTATGCGCTCGGCGATGGGATGCGCGGAACGATCGGTATCGTGGGACCAAAGCGGATGGATTACGAAAATGTGGTAGATAACCTGAAAACATTAAAAGTTCAACTGGACGCCGTCTTCAAAAAGCCGGACACAGGTGAGTAGAAAGGTGGAATGATCAGTGAGCGAAGAAAATAGAAAGAAAGAGGAAACCATGGAAGAACCTACACGCGAGATGGAAAAAGAAACCGGAGCAGAGACCGATCTGCCGGAAACCGAACCGGCTGCGGAGCAGGAAGAAGCAAAGAAAGCAGCAGAGGCAAAAGAAGCGGAAGCTGCAGAAGAAACTGCTGAGGATGGCAAAGAACGAAAGTTCTTCAAAAAGAAAAAAGATAAAAAAGATGAGAAAATCGAAGAGCTGACTGACCGCCTGACCCGTCAGATGGCAGAGTTCGATAACTTCCGCAAACGCACCGAAAAAGAAAAAGCAAATATGTATGCCATTGGAGCAAAAGACATCATCGAGAAGATTCTTCCGGTTGTTGACAGCTTCGAGCGCGGACTTGCAACGGTGGAAAACCCGGAGGAAGATCCGTTCGCAGACGGCATGAATAAAGTATACAAACAGTTTACCACAGCACTCGATGAACTCGGTGTAACCGTGATCGAGGCCGTTGGAAAGGAATTCGATCCGAACCTGCACAACGCAGTGATGCATGTGGAGGATGAGGAAGCCGGCGAGAACATCGTCGTAGAAGAGTTCCTGAAGGGCTACATGTACAAAGGTTCCGTAGTCCGTCACAGTATGGTCAAGGTGGCTAACTAAGCCTTGAAGATAAATAAATAGAAATTAAACCATTTTTTAGCATAATTCATTGAGGAGGAAACAACAATGGGCAAAATTATTGGTATTGACTTAGGAACAACAAACAGCTGTGTAGCCGTTATGGAAGGTGGAAAACCAACCGTTATCGCAAACGCAGAGGGTGAAAGAACAACTCCATCTATCGTAGCATTCACAAAAACAGGTGACCGTCTGGTCGGCGAGCCGGCAAAACGTCAGGCTGTAACAAACGCAGACAGAACCATCCGTTCCATCAAACGTGAGATGGGTACTGATTATAAAGTAGACATCGAAGGAAAGAAATACTCTCCGCAGGAGATCTCCGCTATGATCCTTCAGAAACTGAAAGGTGATGCAGAGAACTACCTTGGTGAGAAAGTAACAGAAGCAGTTATCACCGTTCCGGCTTACTTCAACGACGCACAGCGTCAGGCTACCAAAGATGCCGGTAAAATCGCAGGTCTTGATGTAAAACGTATCATCAACGAGCCTACCGCAGCAGCTCTGGCATACGGACTGGATAACGAGAAAGAGCAGAAGATCATGGTATACGACCTTGGAGGCGGTACTTTCGATGTTTCCATCATCGAGATCGGTGACGGTGTTATCGAAGTTCTTTCCACAGCAGGAAACAACCGTCTGGGCGGCGATGACTTCGACCAGAAAGTAACAGATTATATCCTTGCTGAGTTCAAGAAACAGGAAGGCGTAGATCTTTCCAATGATAAAATGGCTCTGCAGAGAATCAGAGAAGCAGCAGAGAAAGCAAAGAAAGAGCTTTCCAGCGCAACTACAACCAACATCAACCTGCCGTTCATCACTGCAACCGCAGATGGCCCGAAACATCTCGATATGAACCTGACAAAGGCTAAATTCGATGAGCTGACCCACGACCTGGTAGAGAAAACCGCAGAGCCGGTACAGAGAGCACTTTCTGATGCAGGCCTTCAGGCATCCGAGCTTTCCAAAGTCCTTCTGGTAGGCGGATCTACCCGTATCCCGGCTGTACAGGATAAAGTAAGACAGCTGACCGGACACGAGCCGAGCAAGAGCCTGAACCCGGATGAGTGCGTAGCACTTGGTGCTTCCGTACAGGGTGGTAAACTTGCAGGAGACGCCGGCGCAGGCGATATCCTTCTTCTGGATGTAACTCCGCTGTCTCTGTCCATCGAGACCATGGGAGGTATTGCAACTCGTCTGATCGAGCGTAACACCACAATCCCGACCAAGAAGAGCCAGATCTTCTCCACAGCAGCAGATAACCAGACAGCAGTAGATATCAACGTAGTACAGGGTGAGCGTCAGTTCGCGAAAGACAACAAATCCCTCGGCCAGTTCCGTCTGGATGGAATTCCGCCAGCAAGAAGAGGCGTTCCGCAGATCGAGGTTACCTTTGATATCGATGCCAACGGTATCGTAAATGTATCTGCAAAAGACCTGGGAACAGGAAAAGAGCAGCACATCACCATCACCGCAGGCTCTAACATGTCCGACAGCGAGATCGACAAAGCAGTCAAAGAAGCTGCTGAGTTCGAGGCTCAGGATAAGAAACGAAAAGAAGCAATCGACGCAAGAAACGATGCAGACTCCATGGTATTCCAGACCGAGAAAGCAATCGAGGAAGTCGGCGACAAGCTGGATGTAAACGACAAAACAGCAGTAGAAGCTGACCTGAACGCACTGAAAGATCTCATTGCAAAATGCAATCCGGAAGAGATGACCGATGCACAGGTAGCTGATCTGAAAGCAGCTCAGGAAAAACTGATGACAAGCGCTCAGAAACTGTTTGCAAAACTGTATGAGCAGCAGGGCGGCGCAGCAGGCGCTGGTGCCGGAACAGCAGGTGCAGGCCCGGATATGGGAAATGCAGGAGCAGCAGGCGGCCATGACGACGATGTCGTAGACGCTGACTACAAAGAGGTTTAATTTTCGGCATGTCACACTCCGTGAAAATACCGACTGTGAGTTGAAACAATAAGTAAATAAACGCAAAAAGCCCTGTGAGGCGAATGTTTGCAGGGGACGGAAAATACATTCCGCCCCCTGTATTTATGCTGGTATTGCTTTCGGAAAAGTGCTATACTGGAGCGTGCGGAAAAACATTTCTGCAAAGATGAAATTTGTGGAACAGAAATGAAAAGGTGAACATAAATGGCAGAAAAAAGAGATTATTACGAGGTCCTCGGCGTAGACCGCGGAGCGGACGATGCAACATTAAAAAAAGCATACCGTAAACTGGCCAAGAAATACCATCCGGATATGAACCCGGGCGACAAAGAGGCCGAGGCAAAATTTAAAGAGGCGACAGAAGCCTATGGCGTGCTGAGTGATCCGGACAAACGGCGTCAGTACGATCAGTTTGGCCACGCTGCATTTGAAAACGGCGGTGGCGGCGCAGGAGCCGGCGGATTCGGCGGCTTCGACTTTGGCGGCGGAGATATGGGTGATATCTTCGGCGATATTTTCGGCGACCTGTTCGGTGGCGGCGGAAGCAGAAGAAGAGCAAACAATGGACCTATGAAGGGAGCAAACCTCCGCGCTGTTGTCCACATTACGTTTGAGGAAGCTGTTTTCGGATGCCAGAAAGAGCTCGAGATCAACCTGAAGGATACCTGTACAACGTGCCACGGAACCGGCGCAAAACCAGGAACTTCACCGGAGACATGCTCCAAATGTAACGGAACTGGTCAGATTACGTACACACAGCAGACCATGTTCGGTTCTGTGAGAAACGTGACGACCTGTCCGGATTGTAACGGAACCGGAAAGATCATTCGCGATAAATGTACCGCATGCCACGGCACGGGCTATACATCCAGCAGAAAACGCATTCAGGTCAACATTCCGGCTGGAATCGACGATGGACAGAGCATCCGGATCCGTGAAAAAGGTGAGCCGGGTGTAAACGGCGGACCGAGAGGAGATCTGCTTGTCGAGGTTCAGGTAACCCGTCATCCGATCTTCCAGAGACAGGATATGAACATTTTCTCCACTGCACCGATTACGTTTGCCCAGGCAGCACTCGGCGGTGATGTGAAGATCAGCACCGTTGACGGGGACGTTCTCTACACTGTAAAACCGGGAACCCAGACCGATACGAAGATCCGTCTGAAGGGAAAAGGTGTTCCGTCCCTTCGCAACAGCAATGTGCGCGGTGATCACTACGTAACACTCGTAGTCCAGACTCCGACGAAACTGAATGAGAAAGCAAAAGAGGCCCTCCGCGCCTTCGACGAAGCCTGCGGAAACCGCCCGGCAGCAGAAGAAAAAGCAGCCGACGGCGAAACTGCAGAGCAGCCGAAGAAGAAAAAAGGCTTTATGGATAAAGTGAAAGAGGCCTTTGAGGACATCGATAAATAAAGAACGGTGGCAAGCCGGAAAAGAAAGAAGAATCTGTGGAAAAAGCAGGTTCTTCTTTCTTTTCTATGAAAGAACCATGAAAATTTGGTGAATTTATACACAGAATGGTCGGATTTTGATATAATGTGGAAAACTTAAGGGGAGAGAAAAGAAAGGAAACGGGGAAAATGAGATTTCGACCATGTATTGATATTCATAACGGAAAAGTAAAACAGATTGTCGGGGGATCGCTGAAAGATCAGGGAAATCAGGCGAGCGAGAATTTTGTCTCGGAGCAGGATGCGTCGTACTATGCGCAGCTGTACGAAGAGCAGGGCATTACGGGCGGCCATGTGATTCTGCTGAACAAGGAAGGTACCGAGTTTTACGAGGAGACGAAGCGCCAGGCATTGCTGGCACTCTCGACGTACCCGGGCGGCCTGCAGGTGGGAGGCGGCATTGATGCGGAGAATGCGTGCGAGTTTCTGACAGCGGGGGCAAGCCATGTGATTGTGACTTCGTATGTGTTCCGCGACGGCCATGTGTTCTATGAAAATCTGGACAAGCTGGTGACGACGGTAGGAAAGCAGCGGCTGACACTGGATTTAAGCTGCCGGAAGCGGGACGGAAAATACTATATCGTGACGGACCGCTGGCAGAAGTTCACGGACGAAGAAGTGACAGAGGAACTGCTGCATCACCTGTCAGAATACTGTGATGAGTTCCTGATCCATGCCGTGGATGTCGAGGGAAAGGCTTCCGGCATTGAGACGGAGCTGGTGGAACTGCTTGCGAAGATGAAAGATTTTCCGGTGACGTACGCCGGCGGCGTGGGAAGTTTTGAAGACCTGGAGCTGCTCAAAAAACTGGGAAACAACCACGTCGATGTGACAATTGGCAGTGCACTGGATCTGTTCGGCGGCAAAATGAAGTTTGAAGACGTGCTGGCAGTATGCCGCCGGTAAGCGGAAACGGACGTTCACCCGCGCCATTCGCAAAACCGCGCTTTCAGCGCTCTCCGCTGCTGCGCAGCTCCTTTTTGCTCATAACCAGGCGCTCCCTTTGTATCTTATTCTTGACAGATTTTCATGCGAGCATGAAATCTGTCAAAAATAAGATACAAGTGAACTGTAACAGAAAAAACTCTAAAATATTCATGAATTTTCTAAATACTATTGCAAATAAAGACAACTATTGCTATAATTAGAGTTACTTACAGGGGAAGTGAAAAACCTGTAAAATTTGAGAGCAAAGGGGTTGGGCATAATGAAAATTACCATCAGCGGAAAAAATATTGACGTGACAGAGGGATTAAAAGCCGCGGTCAATGAAAAACTTGGCAAACTGGAGAAATATTTTACGCCTGACACAAATGTCATTGTAACCTTAAGTGTAGAGAAAGAAAGACAGAAAATTGAGGTTACCATTCCGGTAAAAGGAAATATCATCCGTTCCGAGCAGGTAAGCAACGATATGTACGTATCCATCGATCTGGTAGAGGAAGTCATCGAACGCCAGCTTCGCAAATACAAAAACAAAATTGCCGACAAACAGCAGGAAGCAGGAAACTTCCAGAAAGAATATCTGGAGCATGACTATCTGGAGGACGAAGACATCCAGATCATCCGTACGAAAAAATTCGGCATGAAACCAATGTATCCGGAAGATGCCTGCGTACAGATGGAACTTCTTGGACACACCTTCTTCGTATTCCGCAATGCAGAGACCGACGAAGTAAACGTCGTTTACAAGAGAAAGAACAACACCTACGGTCTGATCGAGCCGGAGTGCTGAAAAGTAAATAAAGAATGAACAGTCACCCTGTTTCCAGCTTAGAAAAGCTGTGAAACAGGGTGACTTTTTCGCGGAAAGGGCCGGAAAGTCCGGGAAAAGCCGTAAAAACAGCGGAAAACCGGGGAACGGCACCAAATGTTTACGAAAAATTCATTGTTATCTTGTGCCAGAAGTGGTAGAATAGTACCATATGTTAATATGGCAATTAATAGAGAAAGCAGGAGCAAACATTCTATGAAATTCACAGAAAAACTTTTTGGTACGCACAGTGAGCGCGAGCTGAAACGAATCTATCCAATCGTAGACAAAATCGAAGCTCTCCGCCCGACCATGCAGGCGCTGACCGATGAAGAGCTGCGTGCCAAGACAAAGGAATATAAAGACCGCTACAACGGAGGCGAATCCCTGGATTCCATTCTCCCGGAAGCATTCGCAACCGTCCGCGAGGCAGCAAAACGTTCCCTCGGTATGGAACACCACCGCGTACAGCTGATCGGTGGTATTATCCTCCATCAGGGCCGTATCGCTGAGATGAAAACCGGTGAAGGAAAAACCCTCGTTTCCACCCTTCCGGCTTACCTGAATGCACTGACCGGACGCGGTGTCCACATTGTTACCGTCAACGATTACCTGGCAAACCGAGATGCTGAGTGGATGGGCAAAGTCCACAGATTCCTCGGTTTGACCGTCGGTGTCGTTCTGAACGATATGAAGAACGATGAGCGCCGCCAGCAGTATGCATGCGACATCACCTACATCACCAACAACGAACTTGGTTTCGATTACCTGCGTGACAACATGGTGATCTACAAGGAGCAGCTCGTACAGAGAGAGCTTGCTTACTGTATCATCGACGAGGTCGACTCCGTCCTGATCGACGAGGCAAGAACACCTCTGATTATTTCCGGACAGAGCAGCAAATCCACCAAGCTGTACGAGACCGCAGATATTCTGGCACACCAGATGCAGCGCGGCGAGGCAAGCGGCGAGATGACCAAGATGACCGCGATCATGGGCGAGGAGATCACGGAGACTGGTGATTTCATCGTAAATGAGAAGGACAAGGTCGTAAACCTCACACAGGATGGTGTGAAAAAGGTAGAACAGTTCTTCCATATCGAGAACCTTGCAGATCCGGAGAATCTTGAAATCCAGCACAATATCATACTTGCGCTTCGTGCGCACAACCTCATGTTCAAAGATCAGGACTATGTGGTAAAGGATGATGAGGTACTTATTGTAGATGAGTTTACCGGACGTATCATGCCGGGTCGTCGTTATTCTGACGGATTGCATCAGGCTATCGAGGCAAAGGAGCATGTAAAGGTTAAGAGAGAGAGCAAAACCCTTGCCACAATCACATTCCAGAACTTCTTCAATAAGTTTGACAAGAAGGCCGGTATGACAGGTACAGCTCTCACAGAGGAAAAAGAGTTCCGTGATATCTATGGCATGGATGTTGTCGAGATACCTACAAATAAGCCGGTAGCGCGTATTGATTTGCAGGATGCTGTATACGCTACCAAAAAGGAAAAGTTCAAGGCAGTTGTGGATGCGGTTAAAGAGGCACATGAAAAGGGACAGCCTGTTCTTGTAGGTACAATCACCATCGAGACATCAGAGCTTTTGAGCGGCATGCTCAAGAGAGAGGGAATCCCTCACACAGTATTAAATGCCAAGTTCCATGAGAAAGAGGCAGAGATTGTTGCACTTGCAGGACAGCACGGTGCAGTTACAATAGCAACCAACATGGCAGGCCGTGGTACCGATATCAAGCTTGACGATGAGGCAAAGGCTGCCGGAGGTCTTAAGATTATCGGTACAGAACGCCATGAGTCAAGACGTATAGACAATCAGCTCCGTGGACGTGCAGGACGTCAGGGAGATCCGGGTGAGTCACAGTTTTTCATCTCACTTGAGGACGACCTCATGAGACTTTTCGGTTCAGAGCGTCTGATGGGCGTTTTCAATGCGCTCGGAGTACCGGAGGGCGAGCAGATCCAGCATAAGATGCTCACATCTGCTATCGAGAAGGCTCAGGAGAAAATCGAGGCCAACAACTTTGGTATTCGTAAAAATCTTCTCGAGTATGACCAGGTGGACAATGACCAGAGAGAGATTATCTACAGCGAGCGTATGAAGGTGCTTAACGGTGACAACATGCGTGATGCTATCCTTAAGATGGTTCAGGAGCAGGTTGAGAAGTCTGTCGACAGATGTATTTCCGAGGAAATTGACAGAGCTGACTGGGATCTTGTAGAGCTCAACGAGCTTGTGCTTCCGGTAATTCCTCTTGATCCGATTACAAAAGAGGATATTGAGTCAATCAAGAATGCAAAGCAGCTTAAGCAGTACTTAAAGGAAAAGGCCGTCATGCTTTATGAGCAGAAGGAGACAGAATTCCCTGAGCCTGAGCAGTTCAGAGAGATTGAGCGTGTCGTGCTTCTTCGTGTAATCGACAGAAAGTGGATGGATCACATCGATGATATGGCACAGCTTCGTCAGGGAATCGGCTTACAGGCTTATGGACAGAAAGATCCAATCGTAGAGTACAAGATGGCAGGCTTTGATATGTTTGACGACATGATTTCAGCTATCCAGGAGGATACTGTCAGACTGCTGTATCATGTACAGGTTGAGCAGAAGGTTGAGCGAGAGCAGGTTGCAAAGATTTCGGGCACAAACAAGGATGAGTCAGCACAGAATGCACCAAAGCGCCGTGCAGCAGCCAAGGTATATCCGAATGACCCATGTCCATGCGGCAGCGGCAAGAAATATAAGCAGTGCTGTGGACGTGTGAAGTAAATTTTAAATGGCTGTAATCGTTGCTGGTCACACTGTTAGGTGTGAACAGTAACATAAAATAAATAAACAAGAACGAATGTTCTGAAAATTGTGGACAGAGTCGATTTTTTGTAGTAAAATAAAGCACGTAAGTGCATACTATAAATGATTGACTTTGTCTTTTTATAATTTTACAAAAGCAGTATTTAAGATTTTTTGGAGGAAGCGTGCGTTATGGAATTTAAACTGCATTCAAAATACAAGCCGACCGGTGACCAGCCGCAGGCGATAGAGCAGCTTGTAAAGGGCTTTAAGGAGGGCAACCAGTTTGAGACCTTACTTGGAGTTACAGGCTCCGGCAAGACCTTTACTATGGCTAATGTCATACAGCAGCTCAATAAGCCTACACTTATCATATCGCACAATAAGACACTGGCGGGGCAGCTCTATGGTGAGATGAAGGAGTTTTTCCCCGAAAATGCAGTAGAGTACTTTGTCTCCTACTACGACTATTACCAGCCGGAGGCCTATGTGCCGCAGTCTGATACGTACATAGCCAAGGATTCCTCTGTAAATGATGAGATAGACAAGCTCAGGCTTTCAGCCACGGCAGCGCTCACAGAGCGAAAGGATGTCATTGTCGTGGCATCGGTTTCCTGTATATACGGACTTGGAAGTCCTGATGAGTGGACAGGCATGAGTATTTCGCTGCGCCCGGGGCAGGAGAGGGACAGGGATGATCTCGCGAGGGCTCTCATAGATTTACAGTACACCAGGACTCATATGGATTTTCACCGAGGCACCTTCAGAGTGCATGGGGATGTGCTTGATATATTTCCGGCAAATGCCGATGATACGGCAATCAGAGTTGAGTTTTTCGGTGATGAGATAGATCGGATAGTGGAGGTTGATGTGCTGACCGGCGAGGTAAAGTGCTCGCTTGAGCATACGATGATCTTCCCAGCATCACACTATGTAGTTTCGCAGGAGAAGATAAATGAGGCCTGCCTCAATATAGAGAAAGAGCTTGATGAGCGCGTGAAGTATTTTAAGGGCGAGGACAAGCTCATAGAGGCTCAGCGAATAGCAGAGAGGACCAATTTTGACATAGAGATGATGAGGGAGACAGGCTTCTGCTCGGGAATTGAGAACTATACGAGGCATCTGAACTTTGCAAAGCCGGGGGAGCCTCCTATGACACTCATAGATTTCTTCCCGGATGATTTTCTCATAATCGTGGATGAGTCGCATATCACGATTCCGCAGATAGGCGGTATGTATGCGGGTGACCGTTCCAGAAAGACCACTCTTGTTGACTATGGCTTCAGACTGCCCTCGGCCCTTGACAACAGACCTCTCAATTTCGAGGAGTTCGAGGGTAAAATAGACCAGATGCTCTTTGTCTCAGCCACTCCGAATAAGTATGAGAATGAGCATGAGCTGCTACGTGCGGAGCAGATTATCAGACCGACAGGACTTTTGGATCCTGAGATATCAGTGCGCCCTGTTGAGGGACAGATTGATGACCTTGTGTCAGAGGTCAATAAGGAGACTGCAAACCATCACAAGGTGCTTATCACCACACTCACAAAGCGTATGGCTGAGGATCTCACAAATTATATGGCAGAGCTTGGCATCAGGGTAAAGTACCTGCATTCAGATATAGATACACTTGAGAGGGCGGAGATAATACGTGACCTGCGTCTTGACGTATTTGACGTGCTCGTCGGCATCAATCTGCTCAGGGAGGGCCTTGATATCCCGGAGATTACACTTGTTGCCATACTCGATGCGG
>OGES01002860.1_pt1 | contig 10813 bp, 9 predicted proteins | sample 1570711 | NCBI WGS metagenome assembly OGES01 (sample SAMEA2582133, study PRJEB24529) | metagenome | biome: Human gut stool | place: China | collected 2011 | reverse complement strand
TCCCACACATATGGAAGTGCATCTTCTGCAATACCTTCTCCGCTGTCTGTCACTTCGATCCGAACATAATCCTGTAAAATTTTCTGACGCACCCACACTGTTTTATCTTTTCCGGTATAATTGACCGCATTGTTGATCAGATTATAGATCACCTGATATATCTTGTATTCATCCGCCTTTACCAGAACTTTTCTGTCATATTCAAAATGTATGCAGTAACCATCCTGCTCTTTCAATTTATTATAGCGTTCAAGAACAGATTCGATACTTTCCGTCAGATTGTATTCGGTATCATTTTTTTCCATAACACCAGCCTGAAGTTTTGATATATCAAGCATGTCATTTACAAGGTTTGTCAGTCGTCCGGCTTCATCGATCACTACCTGGACGTTTTCCGGTGTGTTTTCTCCCGGAAGGTCCCGCATCACCTCTGCATAGGCAATGATCATCGTAAGAGGCGTTCTTAAATCATGTGATACGTTTGCAATCAGTTCCCTCCGCAGAGACTCATTTTTGCCAAGTTCTTTCGCTGTTGCATTGAGCGTATCTGAAAGTTCTGCTACTTCACGATAGTCTTTTCCATCAAAACGTACATCAAAATCTCCCTTTGCAAGTGCTTTCGCTGACTCATTGATCCGGATCAGTGACTTGGATATCTGCCTGGACAGTAAAAGAGCAATTCCAAGTGAAAGCAAAATCATAATAACCGTGATCCATACCAGTTCGATACGCAGTGTATTGACTGTTGCATCCACCGGTGTCAGTTGTGTATTGACCATCAGAATATATTCCTGACCTTTACACTCCACTGCTTTCACATAGATCACACTTTTGATGCGCTCCTGTCCCCGTTTTTGTAAAAAGCCATGAAAAACACGTTCATTTCCGTTTTCGGTTCCATCTTCTGTGGCAGGTTCTAACGGTTCTTTTTCATCCCTCAGTAAATCTTCTTCTGCATTTTCAGGTTTTTTCATGTTGTCATCCCAGAACTCCGGGTTGATCCCACCTTCGTATTCTACCTTAAATATACCGCCATGTTCTTTTGCCTGTTCATAATAATATTGTATCTGCTCTGACGGCATATCTGTGAGTCTTGAATTTACAATATACTCTGCGCTGTATATTTCATTCCCCTGTATATCTGTTACATATACCGCCATGTTATTTTTGGCAGCAATATCATGGATCAGGGTATCTTTATCTTCTTCGTCTGATGTTAATATTCCCGCAGCCACTGATGTAACCTGTTCTGCTTCCCTGCTTTTGATCATTGTATAAAATGAATCCAGATAACAGATCTGGATCAGCCATAATACAACAAGAAGTATTCCTGTAAATATGAGCAGATAAGTAAATACCCTCCACTTAATACTGATTTTTTCATGCTTCAAACCGGTATCCCACCCCTCTTAGTGTCACTAAAAATTTGCGGTATTCCCCAAGGCTGCTCCGTAAAAGTTTGATATGGGTATCTAGTGTTCTGTCATCTCCATAATAATCATATCCCCATCCCTCTGTGATCAGCTTCTCACGATCAAGTGCAATATTACGGTTTCTCACCAGATAAAACAAAAGTTCATATTCTTTTGGTGACATTTCGACACGTTTTCCGTCTACGGTCACAGTCCGTCCCGTAAAATCAATAATCAGACCTTCCGCCTGAAAAATTTCATGTCCGTTTCTTACATCTTTTTTATTGTTTCTGCTGATCACAACTTTCACACGCATCATCAGTTCACGTGGAGAAAACGGTTTTACCACATAATCATCGATTCCAAGTTCAAATCCGTGAATCTTGTCATATTCTTCACCGCGTGCCGATAGCATAATAACAGGAATTTCTTTGAATTTGCGGATTTCCCGGCAGGTTGAAAACCCATCCAGTTCCGGCATCATTACATCTAGTATGATCAGGTCAAAATCTTCTTTCCGGCAAATTTCGACTGCTTCCATCCCATCATGTGCCTCTGTGATCTCATACCCTTCAAATTCTCCATATTTCCGGATGATCGCACGGATCTTATCTTCATCGTCTACAACTAAAATGCGTTCCATAACGTCTCATTTCCTCCCACAAACTGACTTTTTTCTGTTCATTACTATAACCGGCTTATGTGACGGCTGTGTGACTATCATCTGTATCTTGTGAAAATATGCTCTCCTATGAACGTCTTAAATGTGCAGGAACTTTTCCCGTGCAGTCTTTAAGCTGTTCTGGAACCATAAAAATGACCCAAGAAAGATCACAAGTTCTGCCAAAGTCAGCTTTCCTAAGAAATTCGTAAGTTCATTGATGATACCAACCAGTCCGACTATGGCAACGATTCCTCCGAACAACGCCTCTCTCCAGTAAATAAATGCTATAAATCCTGCTGTATCTTTACATTTTTTCATCTCTTCTTCTGCAATTACCATGGCATTGATCCTGCCACTTTTTTTCATCTGAAGTGAAGATACTACCATATAGATCCCAAAAAGCAGAATTACCGCATCAAATACAACCATTACTTTCATTTTAAACCTCCAGCATAAATCTTTGTATTTCGACTTTTTTGTCTCATGTTTTTTATTATAAACGCAATACAAAATTGGCGCAACCGGACGTTTTAATTTGTTTTTTTACATAAAATCCCATATTTTCAGTCAAGAAACATTGAACTCTTGCGCCGATTAGTGTAAAATAAAAACAACATACTTATAGAAGGGGGCAAAAAACCATGAAATTTGATGACACAAAAATTCTCATCAGTGACGATTCTATTTTAGCAAGAAAACAGTTAAAGGATATCCTCTCCCAGTTTGGCACACCAACATTTTTAGAGGCTGCAAACGGACAGGATGCTATTGATATTTACAAAAAAGAATCCCCTTCGCTTGTATTTCTTGACATCGTTATGCCGATCAAAGATGGCAATGCTGTCATACATGAGATTACTGATTTTGATCCAGATGCTACTATCATTATTGTCTCTTCTGTCGGTACGCAGTCCCAGCTCCGCGAAGCCATTGAGGCAGGTGCCAGTGATTTTATCCAGAAACCGATCAATGCGGATCAGATCGAACATATTATTACTTCAAGATTTGAAGGGAGATAGACATGTACGCTCAATTTTTCGGAAACTACTTATTATCACACGGAATCACAAAAGAACAGTTAATGCATGCTATGCAGGAAGCAAATTCTGAGCATCCGAAATTAGGAACTCTCGCCATGCATGCAGGATATATGTCAGCCAGTGAAGTGGATCGCGTAATCATCATGCAGACACATGAAGATAAACGTTTCGGCGAACTTGCCATCCGCGAGGGCTATCTGACAGAAGCACAGGTTACAGAGTTACTGCAGACACAGAATCCTAACTTCTTACTTCTTGGTCAGGCATTATTAAATGATGGTGTTATTAATAATGAGCAGCTTCAGTCTCTTATCATCGGTTATCAGTCAGATAATGAACTTTATGATGCAGATATGTCCGCAGAGACAAAGGATATCGTAAACCACCTTGTAGAAAATTTCTTTGTCGTTGCAGAACGTCAGCTTTCACTTGGTGAACTTTCTTTCCTGCATCTTTTGTTTAACGATCTCGTTCGTTTTATCGGAGATGATTTTTCACCGGTTCATCCGGAACTCTGTAAAGAATATCCAACAAACTACTGTATCAGCCAGCAGATCAACGGTAAGTTTTCCATCCGTACTTATATTGACATGCCGGAAAGTACATGTATTGCATTTGCATCCCGTTATGTTGATGAAGATTTCAACAGTTTTGATGAATATGTACAGTCCTCTCTTGAAGATTTCTTAAATCTCCACAATGGTCTGTTCAATGTTAATATGTCAAATGAACAGGGACTTGAATTACAGCTTGATGTTCCAAATGTTGTGACAGATGAATTGATCACATTTGAACATGAAGCATATCTGTTACCGGTTGTTTATTCTTTCGGAACGATTCATTTTATCTTTGAACTGATTCACAACGAATTATAAATTTCATTATGACAAAAAACGACTGTGCAAAACACAGTCGTTTTTTTGATGAAAATAGAATGTTTGCGGAATGAACATTCTATTTTCTGTTATCTGCTTATTTATTATATTCCAAGGAACTGTTTTACAACCTCTGGCATCTCTTCCACTTCACATACAGTCTTATGGCGAACCTCGGCACTGCGGATTTCCTCGATTGCCTGTGGAATTTTTACATTGCCGATCCTGCTTAATTCATCCACCAGCTCAAACTCAGATAAAGAATCATATTTTGGATCAATCGCATCCATAACGCTTCTGCTGAATTTAAACGGACTTGCTGTTGATGCGATCACGGTCTTGGTATCTGTGTCATTCGTATCTTTTTTATATTTATGATATACAGATGCAGCAACTGCTGTATGTGTATCAATCACATAACCTGTTTTCTCATACAGATCACGGATGGTATCTGCTGTCTCTTTCTCGCTCGCATAATTTCCGTAGAAATCAGCAAGTTTCTCTTTCATTTCCGGTGTGATCTCGTACTTGCCGGTTGTATTTAATTCTTTCATCAGTGCAGCATTCTTCACAGCATCCTCACCTGCAATACGATAGATCAGACGTTCAAGGTTGCTTGAGATCAGAATATCCATAGATGGAGAACTTGTCAGCATAAATTCGCGGTTCTTATCATAGGTACCGGTAGAGAAGAAATCATAAAGGACTTTATTCTCATTTGAAGCACAAATCAGTTTTGCTACCGGAATGCCCATATTTTTTGCATAAAACGCTGCCAGGATATTTCCAAAATTACCGGTAGGCACTACGATATTAATTTTCTCGTCTTTTGCGATCACACCGTTTGCATATAATTTTGCATATGCATATACATAGTATGCAATCTGTGGTACCAGACGTCCGATATTGATAGAGTTTGCAGATGAAAACTGATAACCTGCAGCGTCCATCTCCTCTGCAAGTTCTGCATCAGAAAACATTTTCTTAACACCGGTCTGTGCCTGGTCAAAATTACCATGGATACCAACAACAAAGGTATTATCACCTTTCTGTGTTACCATCTGCTTTTCCTGTACCGGGCTGACACCATTCTTTGGATAAAATACAATGATCTTGGTTCCCTTTACATCTGCAAAGCCTGCCAATGCTGCCTTTCCGGTATCACCGGATGTAGCGGTCAGGATCACGATATCATTTTTGACATTATTCTTTCTTGCTGCAGTGATCAGAAGATGTGGCAGAATGGATAATGCCATATCTTTAAAAGCGATCGTCGGACCATGGAACAATTCAAGATAATACGCACCATCTGCGTCCACTAACGGCGCGATCTCTTCTGTATCAAACTTACTGTCATAGGCAGCATTAATACAGTTTTTCAGTTCTTCTTCTGTATAATCTGTCAGAAACAGTCTGAGTACTTCATAGGCAGTCTCCTGATAAGTCATCTTAGAAAGTTCTTCCATGCTTACATCCAAAGACGGGATCTCAGTCGGTACATATAAACCGCCATCATTTGCCAGTCCTTTTAAAATTGCCTGTGATGCTGTCACTTTTTCATTTGCGTCTCTTGTGCTTGCATACATTAATTCCATTTTCTTCGTCCTCTTATCTTTTTATTCATCGTAATTAAGTTTGGGATTTCCAATACCTTCCAGTATTATATCAATACTTTTTAGTATTATATAGGAAATGATTGCTTCATGTCAATGCTTTAACGTATGAAAATATTATTTTACAAAAATCGCATCATCTTGCAACCTTTCCGGAAACATGATATGCTGATTACATCTCATCAATGCATCATAACAACTTTAACCGCAGAATGGAGATTTTTATGTTAAAAGGAGTTTTTCCTGCTACAAAAATAGATGGAACCATCTACTATCGTTCCAGCATCAATTATTCCGGCAAACACATCAGTCTTGGAAGTTTTTCATCAGAAGATACAGCTCATCTGGCTTATAAGGAAGCATCACAGGCTCTTTCTGACTCAGTCATAACCATTGACAATGTCTACTCATACAAAACAACTCTTCCATATGAAAAAATCATCATTTTGCTTAATTTTCGTGATAATGGACTCTATTTTAAAAATCCGATCTATCTCCGTAAAGGATATTTCAGTTATTTCCTTTCAGAACATGAAGAATTAAAATTTGACATTGACGATCTTTTTTATTATTCCAGTCACAAGATCCAGAAACGGCAGGGACATCTTTTTGTCAGTGATTACGGGATGCAGTATTCCATTCTGTCACGCTATGGGATACGTCCATATGCAGTTGCCGGCAGGGATTATCAGTTTGTCAACGGGGACCCATCGGACTATCGTTATGCTAACATCCTTGTGATTAACCGTTTTCACGGTGTCGCTCGTTATATGGTAAAAGGAATTACCAAATATCGTGCTACGATACATATTAATGGCAACTATATCGTCGGAACCTATTCTAGTGAGGAAAAAGCTGCTATTGCATATAACAAGGCTGCAGACCTCGCAAAAGCCGCCGGAATCCAAAAAGATTTTCCTGAAAATTATATTGATACACTTTCACCAAAAGAATATGCGGAAATTTATACAAAAATAAAGCTGTCTGAACGTTATCTTTCTTATCTAAAAAACTCTGGCACAATATGATCTTTGATGCATAGCCTGACTGAAAATGTCAAGTTGTGCTCGCCTGTTTTCAAAATCGCGTTATTGTATATTTATCTAAAAAGTAGTACAATAAACGCAAATGTTTTGATGAATTACCATTACTACTGAATAACTATACATAAAGGGAGACATATTTATGAGCCAAACCACTTTCAGCGATCTTGAACGAAATAATAAAACCTGTATGTATGCTCATCTGATTGATTCGAGTATCATGACACTGTTTTGTATTTTGCAGGTGCTTTCCGGACTTCAGACCTGGGGTTATATTCTTATCATTATGATTCTCGGTTTTGCACCTGTCATTGCAGAATTTTATTTCTGGAACAAATCACATGAATCAGCCGCAATCAAACATCTCGTTGCGATCGGTTTTGCTGTTTTTTACAGTTTTGCACTTTTTACTGCCACAAACGGTCTGGTTTTTTTATTCGTTATTCCAATGATTTTAATTATTTCCGTTTATAACGATGCAAAATATTCTCTTATGGTCAACGCCGGAACCACGATTGAAAGTCTTATTGTCGTAATTGTAGGTTCTCAGAATGGAGAATTTGGTTATTCCGGACAGGACAATGCTGTGATCCAGGTCGTCATTATGATTATGGTCGGTATTTATTCTTACTATACTTCACAGACTTTAAACCTCAATATGACACAGAAAATCAAACGTGCCGAGGAATCCCAGACACAGTCAGAGAAATTACTGACAAACCTGTCTGAATTATCAGATCATGTTAATCAGGAAATCAACAGTATCCATCAGGAACTTGATAAATTAAGCACCGCAGCCCAGACAACCCAGCATGCCATGCAGGAAGTATCCAGCGGTACAGCAGATGCAACAGAAGCAGTTATGGAACAGGGTGTGCAGACAAAATCCATTCAGGATAAAATTGTGTTTGTCAATGATGTAACACAGCAGATCAGTGAAAATATGCAGCACACGTTAGACATCGTAACAGAAGGAAGTAATTCCATGCACCTTCTTGTCAGCCAGGTAGATACTTCTGTTGAAAACAGCGTGGAAGCTGCCGCAAAGTTAGAAACATTAAATCATTATATGGAAGAAATGCATTCTATCGTAGAACTGATCGGCGGGATTACATCCCAGACCAGCCTTCTCGCACTAAACGCAAGTATTGAAGCGGCAAGAGCCGGAGAAGCAGGAAAAGGGTTCTCTGTTGTTGCCACCGAAATCACAGGAATGGCTTCACAGACAAAGGATGCGACCATAAAGATAACTGAGTTGATCAATAATGTTACTTCTGCTATCAATGAAGTTGTTACTGTGATACAGCAGATGATTGGCGGTATCAATCAGGAAAAAGAAAGTGCGCAAAATACTGCAGACAGCTTCTCTTCCATTCATGAAAATACACTTTCCATTCAAAATGGTATACAGAACCTGACCACAAGCACCTCAGAATTAAAAGATGCAAATCAGGTTATTTCTGATTCCGTCCAGACACTTTCTGCAATATCAGAAGAACTGACTGCACATGCACACGAGACGTTAGAAGCCGAAAGTAAAAACACAGATATACTTGATAATATTGCTTCAAAAATGCAGGAACTCGTAACATTTACCCAAAAACAGTTTTAAATTTATTGAAAAAAATACATCTGACAACCGGAGTATTGTTGTCAGATGTATTTTTTTGATAAATTGCTATTTCCATCTGTCTGCTTTACAAAACTGTCATTTCTATATATTTTCTACTGCATCGCGAAGTTCATCTGCCATACTCTGCACGCAGGATGTCTGTGACGAAATCTCCTCCGATGTTGCAGCAATCGTTGCTACTTTCTCGTTCATTTCATTAATATTCTCAATCAGATCTTTGATCGAATCAATGCTTGCATTAATCTTAGGAATGATCTCTTCTGCTTTCGCATCATTTTCAACGATCAGATTTTTTGTCGAATCAGACAATTCACGTATTTCGCTTGCAACTACTGCAAATCCGCGTCCCGCTTCTCCTGCCCGTGCCGCCTCTATGGAAGCATTCAGTGAAAGAAGATTTGTCTGTCCTGCGATCGAGGAAATATCCTCATTACTTGCCTTATAAATATTAATAAAATCAGATATCGTTGCCAAAGAGCTGTTTAACTGCTGACAGAAATTGGAAATTTCCTGTATATGCTGTGCAAGAGTTGTCGCCTCGTTTGCTGACGTCTCATTGGCAGCACCCAGCTGATCAATATTATCGCTCAAAGATACAAACTGTTCTGTAATGCCGGCAAGTTTCTGATTATGAATCTCTTGTTTTTGCTGTTCCTCCTCCATAAGATTCTGGATCTTTTCTTTTTCATTTTCTGCAACACTCTTAACATAATGTACACAGTTTTCTTTTACATTCACATGATTATAGATTGCCTTTGCCATATTGCGGCAGGATGAATAGCCACAGGACTCACAGTTAATTTTTTGGCTGGCTGCATCCATCTTATTCATGGATGTAAAGATCTCCTGGATTTCATGCTCGGAAGGCTCTTTAATAACAACATTCTTATTTGTATATTTACGCACGAAATCATTGATATCCAGATCTGCAAATGCTTTCATCAGATTTGCGAGGCGTTCATTTTCCGGCACGGAGTCATCCCATGGAGAACCATTCTTTCCTTTTTTCCAAAACAGTCCCTTTTTCGTTTCTGTCCTGTCGGAAGCTCTGTTTCGCATATCACTTAACGTCAGCATAACATCATCCGTATTGCGTTCCGGTTCTGTAGCTGTTCCGTAGATGCATCCTTTCGAACAGTTTAAAATATCGACCATAAATGGCTGTCTCCTGTTTGTTCTGATACGTTCTAAGTACTCATGCAGGTAGCGATAAGCCTCCTCTTCGCCCTCTACCTGTCTTACCACCTGTTCTTTTCCAAGAAAATGCTCTACATTCTCTCTGAGTCCACCCGGCATCGGCTAAAGCGCACCCATCCCATATTCCAGTTCGTCCTCATATTCCTTACAGCCCTGATATTTATTTCCAATCGTTTCAAAAAGCTTTTTAAATGTCACATTATATTTTACATAGCCATAGCAATTTGGATCTGTAATCTCTGTCTTCTTTGCGATACAAGGACTGATAAATGCAAGTTCATCATCACATTTTAAATATTTTTTATGTAAATTGCCATACACATCATCGGACTATGAATCGGCATCATTTTCGGCAGTAATTCCGGAATATATTTTTCCACATAATTGACAACTGCCGGACATGGCTGGGAAATGCCACCCAGAAACTGATGTTCTGTAATATATTTTAAATATCCCCATGTCGTGATATCTGCACCGAAAGAAACACTGTAAATATGATTTACACCTTTTTCCTTCAGATATCCAAGTACCTTTTTATACTCATGCGGATAATTTGCCAAAAATGCAGGAGCTAAAATAACAGAAATCTTTTTTCCTGCGTCTAATGCTGTAAAAAATGATTTTGTGTCATCCTGATATTCTCTGGCATTATGCTCACATGCATCAAAACATGCCCCACATGCAATACATTTTTCAGAGTCAACTGTTACCTTTCCTGCATCTGTTGCAACATTGGCGATCAGCACCGGACAATCTCTTACACATTTGTTGCATCCGGTACAATTATCATTTGCGTAAATAAGTTCCATTTTGTCCACCCACTTTGTATAATTTTCATAAAAAATATATTGTTATAGTGATATTTTATCATATTTTTGTGTTAATAACAATTTTTTATCACTTATTTTTTTTGAATGTTTATAAAATAATATACAAAAGAACAGACCGCTTTGAGCAGTCTGTTCTTTTGTTCTTCTAATTGTACTTAAATTAAAGAATAATCTTCTTCGGACATTTCTGTGCACAGATACCACATCCGACACATTTTTCCTGATCAATATATGCTACATTGTCAATGACATGTACGGCATCCTTCGGACAGTTCTTCTCACAGAGATGACATCCGATACATCCAACGGAACATGCCTTCATTACATTCTTGCCGACATCCTTAGAACTACACTGAACAATATGTTTTGCTGAGTAAGGAACCAGCTCGATTAAGTGTTTCGGGCAGGCAGCCACACATTTACCACATGCCTTACATACTTCTTTATCAACCAGCATTTCCAGCTTGTCTATCGGAGCACGAAGGTCCTCCATAGCAGGCATTACG
>OGES01002855.1_pt1 | contig 10832 bp, 11 predicted proteins | sample 1570711 | NCBI WGS metagenome assembly OGES01 (sample SAMEA2582133, study PRJEB24529) | metagenome | biome: Human gut stool | place: China | collected 2011 | reverse complement strand
TCCACTGGCGGCTGCGCACGAACTGGGTGCACAGGGTGCGCAGGCAGCTCATGAGCACATAAATGTAGATCAGCAGCCCATACTGCGCCATATCCGGCAAAAACTGGGTGACCGGCCAGCACAGCACCAGAATGCCGAAGCCGCCCAGAATGGTCAGCAGGCCGTTGGTGAACACCTGCTTTTCGCTGTTGCCCCTGTCCAGACCAAAGCGGATGATGGCGTTGGACATGCCCATGGACACAAAGGGGATGAGCAGGTTTGCGTACTGGCTCAGGATCTTGGACAGACCCAGATCCGAGATCTCCGCCATGGCGTAGGTCAGAAAGGGCTGTACGATCAAAGTGAGCAGCTTGGACGAAAAGCTGGAGATTGCAAAGATCAGGGTATTGCCGGCCAGTTTGGAATATTTATCGCCGGTCTTTTTTTCGTTTTCCAAGGGAATTTCCCTCCGTTTTTACGATAGATTATTTTTTCAGCAGCTCCCGCCGGGCCTTCCAGTCCGGCAGCAGCTTTTCCACCTCTGCCCAGAAGGCCGGGCTGTGGTTCAACTGCAAAAAGTGGCAGTACTCGTGTACTACCACATAGATCTGCGCCGCAGGGGGCTGGTTATACAGCTGCAAAGCAAGGGTGATCTGCCGCTTGCCCGGGCAGCACACGCCCCAGCGGCTGGTCATACTGCGCACTTTCAGGACAGGCTTCTGCCCGCCCAGCACCCCGGCAAAGGCCGGGTAGACCTTATCGCTCATGGCGGTAAAGTAGGCCAGTGCCGTGGCCTTATCCGGCAGGTCAGCGTTATCCTTGTTCCGCTTGGTGATGTTCTTCACCCGGGTGTCCCGGATCCACTGGGCGTTTTGCAGCACAAAACGGTCAGCCTGTTCCAGACTGGCCGTCAGGGGGATGCTTACCATCACGGTGCCGTTGTCCCGCACCCGCAGATGCAGCTGCTTTACCTTTTTGCGCACCAGCTCGTACTGGATGCCCTCCACGCTGCGCAGCTGGGCGCACGGCTTTGCCGGCATCTCAGGCCTTGCTCCGCATCAGGCGGCCAAGGGGCAGCTGTGCCAGCACCACGGCGGCAAACAGCAGCACGCAGCCGAAAGATTCCCGGAAGGAAAGGTTCTGGTGCAGCAGCAGCCAGCCGCCCAGGGCGCTGAATACGCTTTCCAGACACATGATCAGGCTGGCCACGGCGGGGTTCAGGTCCCGCTGACCCAGAATCTGCAGGGTGTAGGCCACGCCGCTGGACATGATGCCGCAGTATAGGATGGGCCCGGCGAAGGTGACAAACTCTGCCATGGCAGGCTGCTCGAACAAAAACGCCGCCACGGTGCTTTCCACCGACACCACAAAAAACTCCACAAGGCTCAGGCGCACGCCGTCCATCTGCGGGGAGAAATGATCCACCGCCATGATCTGGAAGCTGAACAGCACCGCGCACAAAAGCAGCAGCCAGTCGCTGCTCTGGATGCTGCCAAAGCCGTCCTTCATGCACAGCAGGTACAGCCCCACCACAGCAATGGCCATGCTCACCCACAGCTGCGCGCTGCCCTTACGCCCCAGAAACAGGCCGAACACCGGCACCAGCACCACATACATGGCGGTCAGAAAGCCCGCCTTTGCGGTGGAGGGGTCCAGCGTGATGCCCAGCTGCTGCGCTGCGCTGGCCAAAAACAGCAGCGTGCCGCACATAAGCCCGGCTTTCAGCAGCAGCTTGCGCTCTGCCGCCGTTTTGGGCTTGCCGTCCGGTTTGCCCTGCCGGTGGTGCAAGGCGTCAAACGCCTTGACCGTGGGCAGCAGCACCAGAACCGCCATCCAGCTGCGCCCCGCCAGAAAGGAGAACGCGCCCATGCCGGAACCGGCGCTCTGCGCCACAAAGGCTGTGCCCCAGATCAGGGCGCACAGCATCAGCAGCATTGAATTTTTCGTCTGGTTCGTCATCCGGCAATGCCCTCCACCTTCATCAGGCCGTACAGGTAGTACCGACTGGAATCATACGAGATGGTCACGCGGTACTGCGCCGCCGGGTCCAGCCCGGAAATGGTGCAGCGGTAGTCGGTGCCATCGGTCTTGATATAGTAGGTGCTGTCCGGCACATACGCTGCGCCGCCGTCCACCTTTTTCCACAGTGCCACCTTGAACTTCTGGGTGCCCTCGGCGGTGCCGCAGGCCATGATGTTCAAACTGCCGCCCGGCACGGTAAAGTAGCCGGTGTTGCGGCTCCAGATGCCGTTGAACACCGCGTACAGACAGCCGTCTGCGGTGGCGGTGGCATACTTTGCCGAGGCATCCGCAATGCCCTGAATGATCAGCGGGTCGGCGGTGGCTTCTGCCCAGTGGGTGGTGTCCTCCTCCTGCACTTCCTCGGAGTGGCCTGTCACCTTCTGCGCCACCTTTTTCAGGGTCTCCTTGCAGCCGGTCAGGCTAAGCACCATCACCGCCGCCAGCAGCAGTGCCAAAAGCTGTTTTTTCATCTTCATAGCTTTCCTCATAGAAACAAAGAAACTTTTCTTTTTCGTGCGTCTCTGCCAACGGGCAGATACAGGGTAAGTATACCGCATTTTGCCGCTCTGCACAAGATACCTATCTTTATTTTGTGCGGTTTGCCGCCTGTTTCTGCACAAATTTTCACCCATTCAGCGCCCGCAGCGCCGCACACTCGGCCCCGGCCAGCGCGGGAGCCTCCGCCCCGAACAGGCTGCCGTAGCGGTACAGCGCCCAGCCGCCCGCCGCCTGCTGCCGTAAGTCCTTTACCTGCGCCGCCAGCGCACTGCCGGTGCTCCAGCCGGATACGCTGTCCGGGTTCGCGCCGCCGTCCCCGGTGCCCACCCGGTACGCGCCCAGCCCAAAGTACAGCGCCACATCCCCCGCCCGGGGGTAGGCAAGCCACGCCGGAACGATGTTTTCAAACGCAAAGCGGGTGCTGCCGGAGTGCAGGGTAAAGCCGTAACCCCAGTACACCTGCGGGCAGAGGTAGTCGATGACCTTCTCCTCCCCGCCCGCCGCCAGCCACGCGGTCACATCGCTGTACTGCTGGTCAAGGTCGTTATCCGGGTTGCCCTGCGGGCTGATGCCGAACCGCAGGGTAGGGTCTGCCGCCTTCACGGTGCGGTACACTTTCGCCACCAGCGCGGTAACGTTCTGCCGCCGCCACGCGGCAAGGTCGGCTGCGCCGCTTGCCGCAAACTGCGCCGCGTCCACGGCGGCATCGGTGGTGGGGTAAAAGTAATCGTCAAAGTGGATGCCGTCCACCGGGTAGTTCTGCAAAAGCTCCGCCACGCCCTGCACCACATAGTCTGCGGCGGCAGGCACGGCGGGGTTCAGGTACAGCCCCTCCCCGGCGGTGCACAGCCAGTTCGGATGAGTGTTTGCCAGATTATTCTCTGCCAGATTCGGCGGCATCGCCGCCGAGGAGCGCAGACGGTAGGGGTTGACCCACGCTTCCACCCCGATGCCCCGGCGGTGTGCCTCGGTAAGAAAGACATCCAGCGGGTCAAAGCCGGGGTCTTTGCCCTGCACCCCGGTGCACAGATGGCTCCACGGGAACAGACTGCTGCGGTACAGCGCGTCCCCGAAGGGGCGCACCTGCGCCAGCACGGTGTTCAGTCCCAGCCCGGCGCAATTGTCCAGCATCTGCGCTGCCCCGGCGCGGAAGGTGTCCTCGGTGGAGAAATCCAGCAGCGCCCAGTCCAGATAGCTCACCCACACCGCCCGCCACTCCCCGGCGGGCAGGGCGGGGTTGGGTGCCGGGGGCGTATCCTGCCCGGAGGCAGCGGTGTGGTCTGCATCGCTTTTCTGCCGCAGATACCACCCCGCTGCCGCACAGGCTGCTGCGCCCGCTCCGGCCAGAAAGGCTCTGCGGCCAAAACGGTGTTTTGCCTTGGCTTTTTTAGACGTCCTGCGGCGCTGGGTCACAGGGTCTCCTCCTGTGTCTTATACAAGGTAAGCCCCGCCCAGCCCCGGGCGCAGGTCAGCAGCACGAACATGATATTCGTCCAGAAGGCAAGGCCGCTCATGCCCGCGTACTTGGTCAGCATCCAGAACACCAGCCGCAGCACCTCGGCGGCGCTCACCAGCTGCAGCTGCCGCTGGATGGGTCTGCCGCGCTCGTACTCCGTTGCCAGCAAGGCAGGCCACACCAGCGCCGAGCAGATATCGCCCGCCCAGCCGCTGGCACCCAGCTTGCTGAGCATCAGCACCACGAACACGCCGGTGTAGTTGCGCTTTTCCTTTGCCGGTGCGCCCTTTTGTGCCGCCAGAAACAGCACCGCGATGCCGGTAAGGCAGAACACGATCATTTCCAGCCCGGAAAAATCCATCCCGCCCAGCACGGCAAAGCCGCCCAGCATGGACACCGCCGCTGCAGCCAGCAAAAAGAAATACCATGTCTTGCGTGTAAATTTAAGCTTCATGAAGCCCTCCTCCGGGCGTTTGCGCCCGGCTTGCAGAAAAATTTAAAAAAGAATTGTAAATATTATAGCACAAACCCCCGCAGGTTGTGTTACAATAAGGAAAACTCTTTTGGGGAGGGTCTTTCCATGAACGCTGTCGTTTCCGTCTGTCTTTTAGCCTGTGCGCTGGGCATCATCGTGTACCTGCTCTCCCGGCGGGAGACAAACCGCCGCAGCCAGTACGGCCCCGCCGGCCTGTCCGAGTTCCGCACCGGCCTTGCGCTGGACGAATGCTTTGACCGTCTGGACACCTGCAGCGACACCGACCTCTTTGCCTACGAGTGCCGCCGGGAGAACGACGGCAGCTTTCTGCTGCACCTGACGCTGCACCAGCCCAGCCAGCAGCCGCTGGACACTTTGTACACCCTGCGGCTGGACCCCGGCCGCCAGACCGTGGTGACTTTGATCTTTATCCGGGAGGCCTTTGGCTACAAAGAGCCGCTGTTCCCGCCCGCCATGCTGGACGAATTTATGCTGCAAAAGCTGGATGCCCACCGCACCAAATGATTTTTGCGGAAAATGCTTTCCTTTTTGCGCAGTTTTTGTTATACTAGTGCGTGTTGCAGCAATGCAGCGCCCCTGCGGGCCAGTAGCTCAGCTGGTCAGAGCTGGCGGCTCATAACCGCTTGGTCGCGGGTTCAAGTCCTGCCTGGCCCATACGAAAAAAGACACCCATCCGGGTGTCTTTTTTTGTATATTCGGGCAGGCGGGACTTGAACAGGGCGGCTCTGACAACGCAGTTGGCAGAGTAAGCAATCAGCCTAGCAGGCTGTTGCTTAGCCCGCGGGTCCCAACCACTAGGAATGTCTACCAAGAAAGCACTATCACCCTTTCGGGTGTCTTTTTTGTATTTCAGGCTCTCTTATTCCCCATCCTCTGCGGGCAGCTGGTTCCACAGGCGGTAATAGATGCCCTGCTTTTCCAGCAGCTGGGCGTGGGTGCCCTGTTCCACGATGCCCTCCTCGCCCAGCACAAGGATGCGGTCGTAGTCCTTGATGGTGGTCAGGCGGTGGGCGATGGTCAGGGTGGTGCGGCCGTGGGCCAGCTTTTCAAGGCTCTGTCCCACAAGGATCTCGCTCTCGTTGTCCAGCGCGCTGGTGGCTTCGTCCAGAATCAGGATGGGCGGATTCTTCAGGAATACCCGGGCAATGGCGATGCGCTGCTTCTGTCCGCCGGACAGCTTGACGCCGCGCTCGCCCACATAGGTGTCGTAGCCGTCCTTCAGCGCAAGGATGAACTTTTCCGCGCCCGCCAGACGGGCGGCAGCCTCGATTTCCTGCCGGGTGGCGCCGGGCTTTCCATAGGCGATGTTCTGCGCCACCGTGCCGCTGAACAGGTACACGTCCTGCTGCACGATGCCGATATCCTGCCGCAGGCTCTTCAGGGTGACGCGGCGGATATCCTGTCCGTCAATGAGGATGCGGCCGCTGGTCACCTCGTAAAAGCGGGGGATCAGGTTGCACAGGGTAGTTTTGCCGCCGCCGGAGGCACCCACCAGCGCCAGACGCTCCCCGGCGCGGATGTCCAGACTGACGTCGTGCAGCACCTTGTTGTGGTCGTCCGGGTACTCAAAGCACACCTTCTCGAACCGGATCTCGCCGGGGCCGGGCCGCAAGGGCACAGCGTCCGGGGCGTCCTTGATAGCCACCGGGGTGTCCATGATCTCGGCAAAGCGCTCGATGCCGGTCATGCCGCGCTGGAACTGCTCGGCAAACTCCACGATGCGCCGGATGGTGGCGATAAGGGTGGTGACGTAGAGCATATAGGCCACCAGGTCGCCGGCGGTGATCTTGCCGTACACCAGCGACAGGCCGCCCGCCAGAATGACCACCAGATACATCAACCCGTCAAACAGGCGGGTGGAGGTGTTGAACGCACCCATGGCGTAGTAGCCAAGGGTCTTGATCTGCTCAAAGGCGCGGTTGCCCTTGGCGAACTTTTCCCGCTCCTCGTCCTCGGCGGCAAAAGCCTTGACCACGCCCTGTCCCAGCAGGCTGTCCTCGATGGTGGAGTTCAGCTCGCCGATCTGGACACGCTGCTGGCGGAAGCGTGCCCGCAGACGGCCGTTCAGGTACACCGATACCACGCCCATCAGCGGCACACAGGCAAACACTGCCAAGGTCAGCGGGATGCTGGCGCGGCACAGGATGACAAAGGACGCCACGATCTTGATGCCTGCGATGAAAAACTCCTCCGGGCAGTGGTGGGCGAACTCAGTCACATCAAACAAATCGTTGGTGATGCGCCCCATAATGGTGCCCACCTTGGTGTTGTTGTAGTAGGTGTGATCCAGCTGCAGCAGATGGTCAAAGGCATCCCGGCGCATATCCGTTTCAATATGCACGCCCATGATGTGGCCGATGCTGGACATATAGTAGCTGGCTGCGCCGTCGATGATGCGCAGCACAAAGTAGAGCGCCGCCAGCTTCAGCACGATGCCCGCCGTCAGGGTGATGCCCACCCCCATGGCGGAGTTGGTGATGGTGCTCATGATCTTGGGCAGCACGATATCGCACAGGGTCGTCAGCGCTGCGCAGAACAGATCAAGGCACAGCACCATCTTATAGTTTGCCAGATACGGCAGAAAACGCCGGATCAGCGCACCGCTGCTTGCGTGGTGCGCCCCGGGGTCGTTAGTCTTGTTTTTCGGCTTTTTAGACATGATTCCTCCGTTTTTCTCTTATTTTTTACTGTAATCCCGTTCACCGTAGATGGCGGTGCCGATGCGTACAAGGGTAGCACCCTCCCGGATGGCGTTCTCAAAATCGCCGCTCATGCCCATGGAAAGGGTCTGCATCTCCACGTTGCGGTAGCCCTGCTCCCCTGCCTTGACGAACAGCTGATACACCTGCGCCAGATACCGGCGGTTCTGGGCATCATCGTCGTTCACGGGCGGGATCGCCATCAGACCCTTGACCCGGATATGCTCCTGTGCGGCGGCGGTGTCCAGCAGCGGCCAGAGCAGTTCCGGCGCAGCACCGGTTTTGCTTTCCTCCCCGCCGATGTTCACCTCCAGCAAAATGTCCTGCACGATGCCGGCCTTGGCGGCTTCCTTCTCGATGGCCAGCAGCAGATGCTCGCTGTCCACGCTCTGGATCAGGCTTGCCCGCCCCAGCACCTTTTTGATCTTATTGGTCTGCAAATGGCCGATAAAATGGCTGGGCTTGCCGCAGTAAGCTCCGGCATCGTAGTTTGCGCACAGCTCCTGCACATGGTTCTCGCCAAACACGTCAATGGGCAGGGCGGCACTGGCTGCAATGGTCTGCGCCGTGCGGGTCTTGCAGGCGGCGCACAGCTGCACCGCTGCCGGGTCGCGCCCGGCCTCCCGGGCGGCAGCTGCCATCTTTTCCCGGATCTCGGCCACGGCCTGCCGCATCTCTTCCAAATTCTTTTCTGCCATCTCGCTCAGTCCTCCTCGGTATAGCGGGCACGCTCGCCGCCGATCAGCTTCGGGCGGGTGTAGGCACACAGAATGTTTGCTTCGCCGATCTTATTAAGGCTCAGCCGCACCGGCACTGCCACCCGCTTCAGATGCATTCCGATCAGGGTGCCGCCGATATCCATGCCCGCGTTGGCGCGGATCTCCTCCACCGCCACCGGGTCTTTGAAGTTTTTCCAGCAGGTGGTGGCCCAGCTGCCGCCCGCATGGGGACGGGGCACGACGCACACTTCCTCCCAGCCGTATTTTTCTGCGGCTTCCCGCTCAAGGATAAGGGCGCGGTTCAGGTGCTCGCAGCACTGGGCTGCCAGCCAGATGCCTTTTTCCGCCAGCACCGGCGCAGCGCCCGCGTACAGCGCCCGGGCGGCTTCCAAGCTGGAATCCTTGCCGATGTGACCGCCCACCATCTCACTGGAAGAGCAGCCCACCACGAGCACATCTCCCTTTTTCAGCTTTGCCGCAGCCACCAGCTCGGTCATAGCCTGCCGTGCCTCGGTCTCGATCTGTTTTGCAAATGCTTCGGTCATACAAAAACACCTCGCTTATCGGTTTGCAGCCAGCAGGCTGTCAGCCCCTGCTGCACCGAAATATACTTTACTTTCCATCGGACACACCGCCGCGCAGCTGTCCTGTGCAAGGCCGGTAAAGGTCTGTTCCCAAGCCCCGGTGGCAAGGCTCACTGCTTCGGCGCAGGGGGCGTCTGCGGTGCGCCGGAACAGCCGCTCCTGCGTATTCTGTCCCGCCCGCAGGGCGATGCCCCGCAGCAGGGTGCTGTCCGCGTTCTTTTCCAGCCAGCCGCTGCGCGCCCAGCGGTAGCTGATGTACAGCGTGCCGTCCGTGTCCGCAGCCAGCGCACCGGGATAGCCCGGCAGACCGGCAAAGGCGGCAGTGCAGCCCCGTCCCCCGGCGGTCAGCTCCCGGGCGTCGGCATCCACCGCCCAGATGCAGCGGCTGCCAAGGTCGGAGACATATAGGGTGCTGCCGTCCGGGCTGAGCGCCAGCCCGGCAGCGCCTGCTACCTCGCCCAGCACCTTTTCCACCGTGCGGGCGGCGGGGTCGTACACATACACGCAGCCGGTGGCGGTGTGCGCCAGCAGCTCGGTGCGCAGGGCGCTTTCCAGCCCGTTCTCCGCGCCTGCCGCCGCAGCCACCGCAAAGTATACCTTACCCGCCGGGCTTACCTCCACGGCAGATACCGCCCCCAGCGGCGCACCGTCCAGCTGGGTGACCACCTGCTCCACCGCTGCGCCCCAGCTGTCGTGCTTGGCGCGGCACAAGGTGCCCCCGGCGGTGGTCAGCTGGGTCAGCCACACATCCCCGGCGGCATCAAAGGCAAAGCCGGTCAGCTCGCCCTCCACGCTCAGGATGGCGGCAGCGTGCCCGCCATCGGTGCGCACAAGGTCGGTGGTGCGCTTTTTCAGCGCAGCACCGTTCCATGCGGCGGCATACAATAGGCCGTCCTTGGCGCGGATGCAGTCCACGCCCTGATACTCCCCCAGCTCCAGCCGGGTCTTGCGGTCGGTGGAAACGGCCGTCTGCATCGCGCCCGTCTCCTGCCGGAGGTCGGGGGCTTTATAGGTCTGCGGCGGGGTGTCGATGGGGCGGAAGCCCAGCGCGTACACCAGCACCAGCAGGATGCCCACCCCGAACACGGTGCTGGCGGTGCGGAACCGCTTGAGCATGGCGTCCCGCTCGATGGCCATCTGGGCGGCATACTCTGCCCGGCGGCGCGCCGCCATGGCGTTAGCGCGGTTGGCGCGCCGCATCCACCGGTCCACGAACAACGCCACCCGCGGCCCCACCGTGAGGGACGCAATGGCAAGTATGAGCAAAAATTCGATCAGTCCGATTCGCATAAGTGCTTTTCCTTATCTCTGAAAAACCTGCGGACAGCGCACTGTCCTTTATCGCTAAAGTATAGCATTCCTGCGCAAAAAGGGCAAGCGGGGCAAAAAGAACTGCCGCACAGCATCGTGCGGCAGCTCCGGTTTTCAGGGTCTCTTTTTCAGCCGTCCCTCGATCCGGCTGCGCAAAGGGCAGTACCATGTATAGTAGCGCTTCTTCAGCAGCCGCTGCAAAACGCGGCTGACCGTGCTGGGCTTCGGCTTCCAGCTCTCGGCAAAGCGGTGGATGGAGTAGGTATTGGGTGTTACCCGGAGCTTCCGGGTGTAAATATCCATCGGGCAGAAATACTCTGCCGGAAAGATCTCCATTTCCGCGATGCTCTGCCTTGTGCCGTCTTTGCGCACGCCCAGCGTCTGCAATACCTTTGTATTCCGCTCCGGGCAGGGCGTCAGGTCCGCGCTGCCGTCTGGCTTTATAAAATCCAGTGCATCGTAATCCCGCAGCAGCGCCTGCACCACCGGGTTGCCCTTGCATGCCCCGAGCCCCAGCCCGGTGGCTACCTCGTTGTTGTTCTGAAAGCCCATAAAACCGGGCAGTTCCAGCAGCTCGTCCAGCGGGCGCACCAGCTCCACATCCGTGTCCAGATAGACGCCGCCGTACTCGTACAGCACCGCCAGCCGCGCATAGTCCGATACAAAGGCATATCTCTTTGCCGCATACGCCTGCTGTGCGTAGCGGTTTTTGCTGATCTCAAAGTTCTGCTCGTTCCACTCGATGATCTTGTAATCCGGACAGTATTTCTTCCAGCTTTCCATACATTTCCGGTTCTCCGGGCTGATAGTCCCGCCGCCGAACCAGCAGTAGTGGATGATCTTGGGAATGCTCATGGACGCTTCTCCTTTTTTCTGCAAATGCCCCATTTGTTACGACCTTATTTTACAAAAGGGTCATTTTCTTGTCAAGTTTCCCCGGCGTATTTTGCAGCGCCTTTCCGTAAAAAGATTGCCGCCCCGCCGCCCGGTGTGGTATACTGGGTGCAGACGGTTTTGTTTTTCCAAACCATTCACTTAAAATTCACAGCTTTTTCCAATTCTTGCATT
>OGES01002854.1_pt1 | contig 10835 bp, 18 predicted proteins | sample 1570711 | NCBI WGS metagenome assembly OGES01 (sample SAMEA2582133, study PRJEB24529) | metagenome | biome: Human gut stool | place: China | collected 2011 | reverse complement strand
GGATAAAAATAAATACATGCTGGATTTATATAACTATAAAAAGAGGTGTGAACTACTAGGCAAAGACTGGGACGTGAAAAGTAACTTGATATATAACGATTACATCGTTTCCGAAATTACAAGCGTCACCCATGAAAAGACCCCCTCCATCAATTTACTGGCTAAAGGAAAAGTTAGAAAATGTTTCAAGGATTACTTTGAAGAGTACGCCATGTTAAAGGAAAGAAGGGAAAAAGAGAACACAATATCTTTCCACTTCTCCAGAATGTTCAACCTGCAGGAAGAAAGGCATCAAGTTCTGGAAAGAGAGTACCCTCTGGTTAAAGATGCGTACGAAAAACTTGGGGTGGATAAAGTGAGGAACATGAAATACAAGACATCCAATATAAAGAGGGAATTAAAGAAACTGGCTAACCTTCCTGATTCAAAAATAGTGATAGATTACATAAAGAAACGCTATTCCCTACCTTGTCAACTTGAAGTTAGCACTTGGAAAGAGATACTGGATAATATATACCATGTAGAACTAGGACTGGATGAATGCACGAAAGCTAAAGCCACCGATTTAAATAAATGGTTCGTCACTGAATACGGTTATATAAAGAAAGAGAAGGTTACAACGGATGTGATGACGGTGATAAGGGAGAAATCAATCATAGAGGGACAGGATTTGATGAATGATATAGAATAAATTATTGTTTGTCCTCCTCTCCACTCGATTTTTCCGTCATGGAATTTTTCTACCGGAATTGAAATTGGCTATTTTAACTTTAAATGAAGACAAATTCTATAGTCTTGATTTTGTAACTTAATAGATAAAATACCAGAATGGAGGTTGCAGGTTAAATAATAACTGGTGATTTTTTTTCATCCCCCTTACCTGAAAATCAGGCTGGCTTGTATTTCAGGTTTGACAGGTAAAATGGTGATTCCAAAATTTATAATATCTTGTATTTAGATAGTTGTCAAGGGGAATGAATAAAAATCATCCTTCTTCAATATTAAAGTACTTTCAATCAACATCCAACATTGAAACAGGGTGGGAAATAAATTATCCCCCTACAAAAAAAATTGGGTGTTAATCGAACGTTTGGATTATTCTTCTTCATACCCCCCAACATTCATTTAGAGAAAATCGAAAATATGGAGGGATTACAGTGAAAGTTCTCCACTTTTTTAATTTCTATTTAAATCAATGTCTTATCAATTAAATTTATCACCAATGAAAGAAGAATATTTATCACCAGAAATTAAAACTGGAATAGAACCGAATCTAGATTTCGATGATTTAACAAGATTATCGGAGGTAGAGATTAGATACAAGCTGAAAGTGCAGCCAAAAGACAGACCAAAGGTAACGATGGCGATGGAGGCATATAAATTAATCAGACCCTTTTTCGATGATTGTTTACATCACCATGAAGAGGCATGGATCATGTTGTTAAATAGAAATTTAAAAGTGTTGGGTGTTGCAAGGCTTAGCGTGGGTAATCAAGAGAACACTATCATTGATCCAAGGACCGTTTTACAGTTAATGCTAAAGACTAATGCAGCTAGTTCAATCATCTTTCATAACCACCCAAGCCAGAATTTAGCTTTCAGTCCGGAGGATTTAAGAGTAACTAAAAACATCATGGAGGCTTGCAAACTGTTAAACATGAATTGTCTGGATCATGTTATAGTCGGTGAGGAAAGTTACTCCAGTTATTCGGAGGGAGGTTACTAACGTGAGTAATTATATAACATAGATGAGAGATAGAAAATGCGAAAGGAGTTCAATATGGATCATGCTGATGGCAGTGATCACTTTCATCATTCATGTTGTCGCTATATTCACCGTTTACCCAAAGTCTGCAAGGTTGGAATTTATAGCGGTTATCATCTTTATCATGATATTGTTACTATCCAAGAAAAGGTAATTCACAAGATCATGGATTAGAAGATTATCAAGTTAAATTTTAATACTTTTGCCACACGACACCCTTTTATGGACGTTTGTAAAATGCCATTTATTCTATATCTTTGTTGTGTCACTAGAGCGATCTTGTGATACAGTTTAAATATAGAAGGCGTTTAGTTTTATCTTGTAACTGGAATCTGGACAATTTCAACACACAAGGATAAACAGCACAAACGTTCATGCTTGCCATATATACAATTCTGTTATATATAATGGTTTAGCGTGGGGTGTCGTTTTATCTGTGTGTAGGGAGTCCAGACCCTCAGTTGCGATAATTCTAACAGTTCCCACGCTTTTCTTTTTTAATAATACCTTCTGGGAATTAAGGCTAAAACCTATTAATCATGAAATTATTCAAATTTATAATCACATTTCTATTTGTAATTGTTTCATTTGTTGAAACAAAAGCAATAAAGCAAGATATTTATACATATAACAGGTCATATAGTATAAATATGAACACTCAAACACCTGTTTTAATTACTATAAATGGGAAAAAATATAAAGCTTCCGAATTTAAAAATGCCCTTGCAAGCTGGAGAGGAACTTACCAAGCAATAGAATTAAGACAATCGTATGGAAAAAAAGGGATCAATGTTGATTCAGATTACAAGAAATTCTTAGAAATGATTGAGAAAGGATACATTCAATCCATTAACTTTAATTCTAATGGAGGGTTTGATGTTATCTATAGTTCTAAAACAAGTGAAAGATTTGCACCAGCAGACCAATACAGTAGTGATTATTTATCAAATGCCATTAGAAGTAACATACCATTATCAGAATACATCACTCCAACACAATCCTCTTCTCAAAACATTATTGACTGGAATCCCCAAGAAATGATAATCAAAACTATCTGGGGCGGAAAATTTAACCAAACATTATACAATCAAATGACCGCAAACCAAAGAGTAAAAGATATTGTTGAAACATTGAAAAAACATAGGCACTTGTACCTGAATTATTTCAATTCTAAAGATAAATCACAATACATTATAAAAGGAAATCTTCCATTCCATTCGATAAAAGAATTTGATAAATTCATCCATGATATTGGTACTTATGATGATGAATCATTTGTTAAAAAGAATGGAGAATTTGTACTAGACGCTTATGGGAACAAGATTCTCAAGGATAATGTGCATTGTACTTGGAATAATGATGAAATACTAGAATATCGATACTGGGGAAGCTTTTTTACCGATTACGTCTTTGGAGAATAATCCTTGAACAATTTCATTCTATCTTATAAAAATCCACTTATGAGAAAATATATATTTATTATTATACTCATCCCTTTTTTGCTTGTTAATTGTTCTCGGAATGATTCTTTATCATTTGAGAAAGATAATATTTATATCAGTGGCAAATGGGAAAACATAGGTTATTTTGATTTCACTCCTTCTTCTTCAAATACCGGAAGTCCATTAAAAAAAACAACTGAATTTATCAGGATAACCGACTACAGGCATATTGATCAAGCTATATATGATAAATACACATCCATTTTTCAACGTTTAGCCAAGGGCAAAAGAAATATTTATCTCAAATATATAAAGGAAATAGATCAATATGGGAATACCAAGGAAGAAACAGAATACTTGTGTACTATTGATATTGATGAACTTAAAAAATATGAAACATACGACAATTACCTTTCTGGAGGATATGGAAAAAATAGCTTCCTAAGGGCTTATGAAGAATATAGAAGAAATAAAGGAGTACATTAAACAACAATCCGAATTAATGAAAAATAAAAATTATACCCCTATACAACTAATATGTTACCATATTCAACAAGAGTCAGTTTCTTCTTTGAACAAATAAGAAGTAACCGACCATTCTCTGAAATAAATAGAGAATTAAAAGCACTGGCAAAAAAAGTAGAAACACAGCAATTCTATAATTGCACAGGAGTTAATTACATCCTCAAATCAAATTTATGGGGGATTCAAGAGTTTATTACCGTAAAACACATTAATGATGAAGTTGTCTGGATTTCTTTACAAACAGACAATAAAGATGAATACAGACAGATTAAAAGTTATGTACATCAATTAACTTCACAATTTCCTGTTATACAAAGACAAGGTTCTATGACTATTTATGCTATCGGGGATAGTGGTCTATTACTTGGATTATCACCCAAAAGCATGATGAACAAAGACAACACGATGATTGTTTTTAAACCAGAATAATTAATACACAAAATGAACAGAGAAGAATTTGAAATCGGAATAATCACCCATTACATTATTAAAGCTGTATTTTGGGCATTTATTATATGGGTTCTAGTCATGATATTTGATTAAATAGTAAACACATGGGATTCTTTATTGCATATTTAATAGTAACCCCCATACTTGGAGCCATAGTATATAATATTTTTGATTCCAAAGATTGGGATACCCATAGCGATAATATAACTTATCTTGTTCTAGTTTCATACGCAGCAGGAACGGCAGTTTATATATGTCTTGCTCCTTTCATATTCTTGTTGGGAGGGATTGCAAACTTCTTCTAATAGTATGATACTATTTGCATGATAAAGGGGCATGGATGATGATTGATATTATTGCTATAGTCTTGTTTATTATCCAGATTGTAAGGAATAAATAACAGGACAAAAATTGATGAATTAGATATAGAATAAACAGAATTTGTCCTAATGCTATTATACTAAAAACCAAAGGAATACCAGTACTATTAGAACAAGGAGGTAAAACAATATCCCAACTAGCCGAAATAGAAAGAAATGAAATTATATTCAGAAAATCAGTAACTGATAAACTAGAAGAACTATTTAAAGAAGGAACTGACGAAGCTGCTATAGAAGCTGGGAGGTTATTAGTTAGAGAGATATTGTATAATACCAAAGATGAAGGAGAATTTATTAAAACTGTAGAGTGATGATAGATTTTGAGAAGGTAAATTCTTATTTAAAAGGAATTAAGAAATATAGCAAAGGTGGAGTTATTAATCACAATAATAAAGTAACAAAACCACGTAAGAAATACTATGGAAGAGATTTATCCTCAGAAGAAGTTAAAACTCCTTCTGGATGGAATTATGTTGAGGATCTACCAGAAGTAGACAGAATAGGAGTCTATAATAGATATAATCCTTCTGGAAATTGGCTCACAGAACTCTTTATAGATAAAAAGAGAAGTTTAAAACCAAGAATTGGAGATTTGGTAGGAACTCCAGAAGAGGAAGCTTATTGGGCATTATATCTTGGGTTGCCTCAAGACTTAATAAAATCAACCAAAACAAGGCATCCCAAAGGTGAACCAGATAAGTACAAAGATGCTGAATTTGTAGGTACTCCAAGAGAAATGGATTTAAGAATACAGGGTGTTGCAGATACTTTAAATACAGGAATATTATCAAGGATGTCCAAAGAACAGTATGAAGTTTTAAGGAAGAAACAACCTCTATTGCCAGAACAAAGCAAAATGCAAAAGACTTATAGATTTGGAAAAGAAATGCTTGATAATCCAGGTAAAGTAATGCAGGCTTCTGAAACACTAAGTCCTATGAGACAGTATAGTCCTCATGGAGATATGTACAGTGGTTTAGGAGCTTTTGGTGGAGAAGGAGTATTTAGTGATAATGCTGGAGGGTTTGGGATGATGTGGAATGATAAAACTAATACCATACATTCTTGGGATCACTATGATTATTCTGCTCCCCAAAGATGGTGGGCTAATATTCCAAATAGAAGGAAACCCTTAGAAATACGTTCAGAAGTAAAGTTAGATCCAAAGAAAGGATCAGTAATATTAAACGAATTACTTAAACAACAATGAGATTATTAAAGACTATATTAAAAATAATAATTGCAACACTAGGCGGTTATTTAATAAATAGATTAGAGTTTCTACTATATACAATCGGAGAACAAATATACTATAAAATACTATTTCCGGATACCTGTAAATATAAAAGGGATATATGGTTATTATATACTATGATGCTTACATTTAATATAGTCTTTTGTAATACATATATATTTAAAAAGAATAGAAAATTATTATTGTGGATCTATTTACTGTTTGTAGTAATTTTCTATTTATTTATAATTTTAATTTAAAATGAATAATGACTTATGAAAAATAATTGGATAAAAGACGAAAACAATTCAGCTATTGGAATGCCAATAGTACTAGATAACCTCTCCACTAACAGAATAGTATCAATTTTTAAAAATGGAGAAAAGAAAATAACAGTATGCTCTAAAGATGATTTATATACATTTATAGAAACAGAAGGAGATAGTAAAAATTGGAAACAATGTCCTTCTGTTCCTATTGATATTATCAAACAACTTTAATTATGTTGCTTATTATATTTAAAGCTATTACCTTCTAATATATCAACTTCAAGATCATCCATAATGTCTGGAGTACTACAATATGATATTGCAATGTAATTAGAATCATTCAATATATGAGGATCATTTTTAGCATGTTCTTTAAATCTACATGGCAAATCAGTCGTCTTACCAGCATATATTAACTGTATTGGATCAGAATTTTGAAAATAGATATATACACAAGGATAATCTGTATTAAATTCACATTGTGTTGGCAATGAGTACATAGTGAACGAATACACTTTACCAGATTTGCCAACGATTGCTAATTCAGAGTTATTGGTAATAGCCATATTATAAGATATTAAATTAATGATGACAAATATAATGAATAATAGAAATAACAACAATTTAAAATGACTAATGAATTATGATTAAACAAATAGAACATACAGGAAAAATTAAAGTAAGGGAACTCAAAAAAGAAGTTACTCCAGTAATTATATTCGAAGATGAGTTTGGATTAATTTCTGCATTTATTGAGTATGATTCAAAATATATTCTACTCATGAAAACTCCAAACGGAGATTTTGTACACAATATATCTATATCATATCTAGCTCACGAAGTCTTACAATCTTTAGATAGACCTGATAGAAAAAGACATGAGGAATTAAAAAAGCATGAAGATAATCCAGATTGGTTATATTTGCATACTTACAGATGGGGATCTTTAGTAGACCCAGATACAAAGGAAGTTATAATACAATCGTTTCCTATTTTTATTGATCCTGATGTTGCTTATTCTGAATAAATTTATTTGCTTCTAAAATATCAGTTTCAATACTCAAAGCATCTTGCTTTGTTTTAGTTATAAGGATATGAATACTATCAGGATCTGGATATATTTTATCATTGGGATCTGTGCTATGTTGGTTGATTCTAATACTCAATTTATCAGCTTTTCCACAATAAATAAGATCATGCTTAGGAACGTTCCAAACTTCATAAGATCTAGTATAGATATACACACCAGAATTTTCTGGAAATTCGGCATCAAGAGGATAAGTCACAAACTGATAGATATTTCCAGATTTTCCTTTTATCATGAAAGGATCAATAGATATAATAGACATAATAATGAATTTAGAATTAATAACCACAAATATATAAACAAAATATACTAAACAATGCCAGAATTAAGCAAGAAAAATTTCATAGAAATAGAAGTTGGAGATAATGATTACATATGTAGAGTAGCTTATGACGATTGGGAAAAAGCTAATGGTCTAATGGGTGTTGATGATCTAGGAGATAATGAAGGAATGATATTCGTTTACGATGAACCTCAAGAAGAAATCTCCTTTTGGATGAAAGATACACCAATAGATTTAGATATAGTATTCATCTGTCCTTGCTTTAAAGTTATATCAGTACACACTGGGATAGCTAATACTACAGATCCAATAGTGGAAAATAATGTACAATTTGTACTAGAAGTTAAAGCCAACTCTGGGATTAAAGAAGGAGATGAAGTTGAATTTGATGGATTAGAGGAGTATTTAGAGAAGAGATTAGATAGATGTGATTCTAGTATAGAAAATAAAGAAGATATAGAAGAAGAAAAAGATAAAATTAAAACTCTTCTAAAAGTACTAGATCCAGATGGAGAAGTACAATTAACTTTAAAAGGTAATGAAAGAATATTCTCTAGAGCTAATACTAAAGTACTGATTAGACAAGCTAAAAAAGCAGATAAGTTAAAGACTGATTCAGCATATAAGAGATTAGGGAAGTCTATATTTAAATACATGAGGATTCAGGATGAAAATGGGGAAGAGTATGTAGAACCGAAGAAATAGGTATGGCAGTTGATTTTGATAAAATTAAAAAGGCACGTAATCAATTAAGATTAGATAATGATCCAAGGTTATTAAATCCTTCTGAATCTACTAAGATAAATAATATATACACTAAAGAAAAAGCATTAAAACCAACTCAAAAGGTTGATCCAGATAGATTTGAAATAGAGAGTTTATTTCCTGGCATTGGTGATGCTATGGATTTAGTTGATATAGAAGAGGCTATTAGTGATAAGAATTATGGTCAAGCTGCATTAGGTGCTGGGTTGTTATTAGTACCTAATGCTATTGAGAAGCCTGTTAAAGCTGGATTGAAGGTTTTGAAGAATAAAGTTACTCAAGCAGCTTTAAATAATGTAGTAGATAAAGTTCCTGTTTTGAGAAATCAATATTTTAAGATGCAGGATAAAAAGGCTTTAGAAGGATTGCAAGATACTTTTGAGAATTTTAATGGCAGTAGAATATTAGATAACAACAAGCCTTATTTTAAGACCCAAATCTCTATTTTAAATGATAATATTAAAAATAGAGCAGAGAAGATTGGAATTAATGCCGGAGCTGTTTCTGGTGATTTAAACAGATATAATAATTTGAAATTCTTTATGGAAGATAATAAGAGATTTGATACTAGGGTCTTAAAAAGATCAACTCCTGAATTGGAATATAATAAAGAATTTCAGAAAGATTTTATATCCACAAGAGGAAGATTACAAAGTGAAGGTACACAAGGTACTAACTTATCTGTATCAAATGGAAAAGACAAATATAATATCATAGGAATCAACCGATATAACAGTGAAGGGTTAAGACCTTTAAATGATATTAAGGGAACATCATCACATGAAGCTACTCATTTAATGCAGGATTTGTTCAATATAAATTTAAATGAGGACTTAAACAAAATAGACTCTAGATTAACAATAAAAGATGATTTAAAAACTATTCTAAGAAATGATAATGATTGGTCTAAAAAGCCAAATGAGTTACAATCAAACTTATGGAGATTTAGAAATGAGAATAAGATTGGAACAAGAAATCTCACAGAGGCAGAGGCAGACAAATTTATAAAAGAATATGGATACAAACATTTTAATCCAAACGCTAATAAGCTAAAAATTAATGAGATTTTAAAATTGATTCCAGCTGTAGGAGGATTAATGATTTATAACAATATGAATAATGAAAATAATAGACAAGCTGAAAGAAAAATGGACTAAATTCTGGCAGCCAGAGCAGGATTTGGAAATTGATATTTGTATCACCAAAACAACTAGAAAATGTCTTCTATATAGAATTGTAAATTTATATATCGACAAAGCTTTAAAACTTGATCAACAAAATCTAGCAGAGAAAATGTACAATTCTTACTATGATGATATACAAAATTACAGCTGCAATATGCTTGATTTTGATTATTTAAATGAGCTAACAATATACAGAATAGATTCTTTGGAAGATTTAAACAAATTAGGTGATATATTATACTCCATATTGGATAAAATAGAAAATTCACCTAGAAGGGATGAAAAAGAAGAAGTGTTTACATTTAGTAATGTTCCTCTCCCAGAAGAAAAATAATAATTTTCTAAAAAAGCATGAAGGAAAAATTAATATCTAAGTTATATGAATTAATGCAGAACAATTCTGACATAGAATTTGAAGTGAATAAGATGTTAAATAATATAAGGCAACTTGATAATATCGAGGATATAAAAAAGATTCTATCATACAAATTGACTCTATTAAATTACATCTGCATTTTAAATAAGATATTTAAAGAACAAGGATTAGAAGAGATTCCTTTTAAGATAACAAGTTCTGATAGATTGGATATTTCGTTAGAATTTTAATATGATTTATAACAACATGAATAATGAAAATAATAGACAAACTGAAAGAAAAGCAAATTAAGAATCAACATATAGATTTAGATTTAAATATAGACAATCGACCAGTTTCTTTAAAAATAATGCAAAGAACTATTGACTATTACATGGCTACAGTCTTAGATAGAAATTTACCTGAACATCTTAATCATGTGGGAGAAATATTCAATAAAGTTGAAAAACTTCAATCCTGTAAATTTAACTATGAGTTCTTTGATAATATAATTATTGAAGAAAATCTTAATATGCCTTTACCAGAAATGAAAGAGAAAGTAGATGAATATATCAAACTGTTAGAAGAAAATATTATTTCTAAAGACCATATATCATATCCACATGATTGGACTGATAATATATGTAAATGTTTATATAAATCAGACAATTTATGTCCTTATGCAAAGGAATGTAAGGGCATACCAAGAAAAGGATGCCAATATGAAAAAGAAATGGTAATGGATTTAGATTGTTGTCTAAACCAACTAAAAGAAAGAGGAATTATTTAATCTTTTTCTCTATTGCATTTAATTTCTCCTTAATTTCTTTTAATGTTTCTGGAATATAAGTAGCTGGAATGATACTAATAACAGCTTTACAGTTTTTACATTGAATAGCTTTAAAAAGAAAACTTGTATCTCCAATAGTAATATCATTAACCTGAAAAGCTGTTCTTCCACATTTAGGACATTGAGGAGCATTTAAATAAGATGAATATGACATATTATATAGATTTAAGTGAATAAGGACAAATATAATGAGAACTCGCAAAAAAACGGCAAAATTTGGATAAATAAAGTAAGTGTTTGGTATTG
>OGES01002842.1_pt1 | contig 10866 bp, 5 predicted proteins | sample 1570711 | NCBI WGS metagenome assembly OGES01 (sample SAMEA2582133, study PRJEB24529) | metagenome | biome: Human gut stool | place: China | collected 2011 | reverse complement strand
AGGATGCGAAGAAACCTTTTACTGTACAGTTTATGAGTTCGTCGGTAACGGTGTTGGGAACTTCCTTTAATATCCGGGCCTATCCGGAAGAGAAACAGTCGCAAACGACTCTTGCGGAAGGTTCCGTGAGAATATACAGCCCTGGCAGTTCAATGCTGTTGAAACCGGGAGAGCAGGCAGAAGTGAATGCTTTGTCGGGAAAGATGGTAAAGAGGGAAGTTGAAGTGAAGAGCTTTACGAGTTGGAAAGACGGGCGTTTCGTGTTTGAACAACAGCCGTTGGAAGATATAATGAGAACATTGGAACGATGGTATGATATTCGTGTGATATTCAAGGATGAGGGGGCGAAACGAATTTCTCTGTCGGGAAATATGAAGCGATATGGTGATTTCTCCCAAGTAATGAAAATGTTACAGATGACGGGAGATGTGCGATTTGAATTACATGGAAATGATGTATATATAACTACAGAGTGAAACCCTCGATGGCCACGAGGGGAGGTAAGTGTGTAAAACTAACTAAATTAATTAATTACATTATGAAGAAGAACCGAAATAAGTCTCTTCCGGGAGGTTTATGGCTAATAAAGAACCGATTAATGATGAGAATGACGATTGTTTTATTACTATTTTCGTCATTCACGGCAGTGGCTCAGAATGTCACTGTGAAGATGAAGAATAGTTCATTTATCCAAGTTGCTAAAGAAATTCAAAAGCAAACGGAGTTGACTTTTTTGTATAATGATGCAAAAGTAGGTAATATTACGGGATTGAATCCTGATTTCACAAATACGGATGTAAAAGCCGTTTTAGAGTATTGTTTAAAGAATTCAGGACTTACATTCTCGATCGTGGATAACACAGTGGTGGTTAGTCCCGTGAAATCAACTAACCAACAACAAGAGAATAAACTTACGGTGGCAGGTAAGATTACAGATCAACAAGGTCAACCTCTTCCGGGAGTGAATATTATTATCAAGGGAACTACGCTAGGATTCGTGTCTGACGTGGAAGGAAAGTTCACGGCGATTTGTTCACGGGGCGATTCGTTGCTTTTCTCGATGGTCGGTTTCGAGATGCAAACCGTGGCAATTAATAGTGATTCCCCTCTAAACATTAAAATGAAAGAAACCACGGAGGCATTGGATGAGGTTGTCGTTGTTTCAACGGGTTACACCCGTTTGCCCAAAGAACGTGCCACCGGTTCATTTAGCGTGGTAACAGCTAAGGAATTAGCAAAGCGTCCCAGTCCGAATATCATGAACCGTTTGGAAGGTGTTGTTCCGGGGGTTTACGTGGATGTCAAGAATTCGGATATGACTTTTTTGTATGGTTCAAACCGGACAGACGGACAGTTGGAGGAGCAAACAAATATTTCAATGAATATTCGAGGAAGGAGTAGCTTTACCGATGCGATGAGCCGTCCATTATTGGTTGTTGACGGATTTCCTACAGATTTGGAGATGAAAAACTTGAATCCGAACGATGTGGAGTCAATTACTTTTTTGAAGGATGCTGCAGCAGCTTCTATTTGGGGTGCTCGTGCGGCTAATGGGGTAATTGTTATCGAAACTAAAAAGGGGAAAAAAGGGAAACGAGGAACAACAGTAAACTTTGGCATAAATGTCATGACTTCCGGGTCTCCGCGTTTTAATACTTTACCAATCATGAATTCAGCTGAGATGATAGATTATGAACGGGAAATGGTTGATAAAGGGTATATTACCCGTCCTACTTATGCATCGGCTTACACATTTGAGATATCGCAAGCGGCCAAGATTTTATTGGATGCGAAAGATGGAATTATAACTCAAGCAGAGGCTGATGCCAAACTGGGTGAATTAGCAGAACGAGAGTCATATCGGGATGTGAAAAAATATATGTTACAGCCCTCTTTTTCACAACAATATAATCTATCATTTAGTGGGGCTTCAGATGATATGAATTATTTTTTGTCTGCTTCATATGCTAACGAGCAATCCAATACAAAAGGAGAACAAGGAGATCGTTTTACCTTAACTTCGAACTTGAACTTTAAAATCATGAATTGGGCGACGTTGAGTACGAGTATTCGGGCTTCATTAATTGATATAAAAAACAATGGTATGGGATTGTCCGTTATTCAAGCAACCTCGACGATGCTTCCTTTTTTGCCTTATGATCAAATGGTGGATAGTGACGGGAATCGAGTAGATTATTATAGATACCTTAAAGACTTTGTGGATGAGAAAGAATCTCAGGGGTATAAAAACTGGAAATATAATTATTTGGATGAATTGGATAATAAAGATGATCGGCGGAAAGAACAGGCTATAACGATGACTGTTGGGTTGAATGTTCCAATTCCAGGAGTAAAAGGGTTGACAGTAGACGGACAGTTCATGTATGAAAGAACAAATGCAAAAAACAGAACATACCAGAATGAGAATACCTATGAATGGCGGGATATTTATAATACCGCAACAACATATGATGCTACTACCGGAAAGTTAATACATGCTCTGCCCGATGGAGGTTTATTAAATGTTGCTTACAATGATTCTCGGAATTATAGTATGCGAGGACAAATTAATTATGATAATGCAATAGCAGAAATTCATCAAGTGTCTGCGTTAGCTGGTATTGAATTACGAGAAACGAGAAACTGGCAGAGTGGTGCAAATTATTACGGGTATAATGAACAAACTTTTCAGGCGGGATCTCAATTGCAAAATCCTTACCCGACTGTTTGGGGATATACAACACCTTTGCGTGATAATAGTCCAGAAGTAGATTATCAACGTCGTTTCTTGTCATATTACGGGAATGTTTCTTATACTTTGATGGGTAAGTATGTTTTAACAGGAAGTGCACGTTATGATGATTATAATAATTTTGGTGTTGATCGAAAATATAGAGCGACACCGATGTGGTCTACCGGGTTATCATGGCATATTGGTCGAGAAGATTTTATGCAAGATAATGTGGGGTGGGTAAATCAATTAACATTCCGTGCAACTTTTGGTTACAATGGTAATATAGATCAGAATCAATATCCATTCACACAAATATCATTAACTTCAGGTAATGATGATTTTACTCAATTACCTTCATCAAGTATTAATTTTGCGGCTAATCCTTCCGTTCGCTGGGAGAAAACAGGTGTATTAAATTGGGGGTTGGATTTTGCTGTATTAAATCACCGGATTTCCGGTTCTTTAGAGTGGTACAATAAATATTCACGAGATTTATTTGCTGACTATACGATAAATCCGATATTTGGGGCGAATGCTTCAAATAACTATACACTTTCCCGTAATGCGGCAAAGGTAAATGGTAAAGGGTTAGATTTGTCGTTGACTGGGATTATCGTGCAGAAAGATGATTTCAATTACAGAATGAATCTGACTTATTCGTATAACACGAATGAGGTAATCTCTTCTCCTTATGAAATGTCTCCCTCCTTTTATTCTAGTGGGGGTGGTAGCGGAAGAATGTTGGAAGGCTATAATATGAGCAATTTCTGGGCCTATCGTTGGGCTGGTTTGGATGAAAATGGTGATTCTCAGGTATATAATGCCGATGGCGAAATTGTAAAAGCGACGGAGAGTGTGACAAATGATGATTTGGTATACGTGGGTACATTGACTCCTAAACATTTCGGGGGATTTTTTAATACGTTTACTTATAAAGGTCTGTCTCTCTACGTGGGAATTACCTATAAATTAGGATATATTTTCCAAAAGCCTACGATTTCTCAACAAGCGGGCGGACGGAAATATTACTATGAAATTAATGAGGATATGGCCAAACGTTGGAGAGAAACAGGTGATGAGGCTATAACGGATGTTCCTCGTATTGGGACAAGTGCTAATAGTTTTGTACGTTACCGGGGAGCAGATATTCATATTGAAAAAGGTGATCATATTCGTTTGAGAGAGGTATCTCTAACTTATGAACTTCCTAATAAATGGTTAAATAAATTGATGATCAATAGTGCCTCTGTCGGATTTAGTGCAACGAATTTAGGTTTGATATGGAAGAAGAATAATGTGGGTATCGATCCGGATTTTATTCCAAATAGTCGTAGTTTGACAATGTCTCCTACTCCGTCGTATAATTTCTCGTTAAACCTTAATTTTTAAAATGTGGTTGATATGAAAAAGAATATTGTATTATATAGTCTAATTGCCGGGTTAGGTGGAATCTTTTCTGCTTGCTCGGATTGGGTAGATATTAAAACAAAAGGAAAGTTGATACCGGAAGAAACGGTGAATTATCGTTATCTGATGAATAATACTAATAATTTCCGGTATACTCTTTCTGAGCAGGATTTTGCTTCAGATGATATTAATATTTCGGATGAAACGCAACAAAATGCTATTTATGAGACTGATAAATTCATTCCGATGTACACGTGGGCGGATGAAATTTATAGCCAGTCAGAGCGGGATCCGGAAATGAATGCTGTTTATCAAGTAATTTACAATTGTAACGTGGTGATAGATGAAGTGATGGGGAGTAAGAATGGTACTGAGGCTGAGAAATTAGCGATTCGGGCAGAAGCTCTGGTTCATCGTGCTGATGCTTATTTGTCTTTGGTGAATTTGTATGGAAGACCTTATAATGCTGCAACAGCTTCCATCGACCAAGGTGTTCCTTTGTTGACAACTCCTCGTGTGGAAGGATCCTTACCCCGTGTATCTGTAGAAAAGGTGTACGAACAAATATTGCAGGATTTAAATGATGCTTTTGAGTATTTACCTGATCTTCCTGATTATAAATTCTATCCTAGTAAATGTGCCGTTTATGCTTTGAAAGCAAGAACTTATTTGCTAATGGCTAATTATACAGAGGCAAAAAGTAATGCGATAGAAGCATTAAAATTACAGAATACGTTGGAAAATCTGAATGATTATGTAGATGATATCGTTAATAATACGAAATCTTATCCAGAGAATCTGAAAGATAAAGAGGTAATCTTGGCCAAGATGCCTAGAAATAAATATCAAATTGCTTCTTACAATGCTGTTGCTCTCGTGTTAAGTGACGATTTGTTAAACTTGTTTGATAAAGAACATGATTTGCGTTACTTGTATTTTACCCGGCCAATGACGGATTTAGATGTTGCTTATTCTGGTAGGATATATTATAAAGATTATTTGTATTCTAATGATTATCCTAAGAATGAGGCCCGTAATATGGGACCTTGTGTACCGGAGATGATGTTGATAGAGGCAGAATGTTTAGCCCGTGAGGGTGAAACGACAGGGGCAATGAATATTATTAATTCCATGCGGGAGAGTCGTTTTGCCCCAGAAGACTATTATGAATTGACGGCTTCTTCTGCAAAAGATGCGTTGGGTATTGTGTTGCAAGAACGTCGTAAAGAATTAATGTGTCATGGAATGAGATGGATGGATCAACGTCGTTTGGTGAATGATCAAGATTTTCCTACACAAACTGTAACTCGTGTATTCCAAGGAAAGACTTACACCTTGGAGCCGGGAGCTTTACGTTATACTTTGCCTATAGGGGAACTTTATTTGGAAGAAAATCCAGAGATCGGACAAATTAAATAAGAGTTCGTAAGGTTCATGAGGTTATAAGGTACTTTATAAACTTTGTGAACCTTACCAACTTTATAAATTATTAAATCGTATTGTATGAAAAAAATCACGTTGTTAGGAAGTATCGTTGTACTTCTGTTATTTACTTGTGTGGTTAAGGCACAGGATCGTAAACCTTTTCACATCATTCCATTGGTGCCGGTTGCCGGTCAGGATGTGAAGTTCACATATGATAATTCGTTAACGTCACTGGCTGATGAGGAAACGATTTACGGAACGGTTTATTATTGGGAGAATTTGCGTTGGAAGGCGGAAGATTTGAAGTTGGTGAAGAATGATACGGCATGGGAAGCCACTTGTCGCGTGCCTGAAAATTGTGCGTTGGTATCATGTAAATTTTATGCGGGGGACAAAGAGGATACAGGGGGACGTTCCACGTACACGACAATGACCTTTAACAAGAACGGGCAGAATTTACCGACTGCTTATATGGCGTGGGGAATGTTGCGGAACAAGACGTTGGAATCTTTACCAGGATATTGTGAAGAAGAGGCGTATATTGATGATGATGTTATGCGTTTTTGGCTTAACCAGCAGCTTTTGAAGGATCCCGGAGCTCGGAAATACGTGTTCTATTATGCGGCGAAGTTGCTGAATAAAATGATACCAGGGGAGAAGCATGAACAGATACTGGGAGACGTGGATTTTATACTAAATTTACCAGATGTGGATGAGGTAACTTTATTGAAAGCATTGGAAGTCGCTAAGAATATAGTGAAAGACAGTGTAAAAGCGATAGCAGTTGAAACTCGGATTTTGAAAGATTTTCCAAACGGGATTTTGGCGAGGGATCAAGAGATTTGGAGAATTTTCAGAATTATGGATGCTGAGGCGAAAGCTCCAGAATTAGAGGCTTTCTTAAAACGTTTTCCGACAGAAAAGTTTCAAGATATAGAAACTGAAACTTCGTCCATGTATTTGGGTAAAATTTTTCAGGCAGTTGTTTACCAGCCTATTATAAAGAGAAACGATTATAGTTTGTTGTACAAGTATATTCATGATGTACCTCATTTCCATTTACAGACATTCTATTGGCATATGGTACAAATACCCTTGAACACAAACCAGAGAACACCGGAGCAGGTATTACCTTTTGCTAAAGTTATTTATAATGAGATAATAACTCGCCCCCAAGTTGGTGCTGAGCGGGTGTATTCAGAAAGAGAATGGAAGGATCATTTACTTACGAGGTATAAAGACATGATCTTAAAACATGCCTTCGTGCTAGATGCTACTGGTTCTTCTGCTGAGGCATTGGAGTTGATGGAAGAAATTAAAGGAAAATATAATTTCAAATCGGCAGAATATAACAATCAATATGTTCGTTTGTTGGAGAAGAATGGTTATCAGTCAATGGTAATTCCCACGATCATGGCTAGTGTGCGAGAAGATGCGGTTACTCCCGAAATGTTGGAAATCTTGCGGAAAGATTACGTGAAACAACATAAAAACGATAAAGATTTTGAGGCTTATGTCAGTTCGTTGAAATCACAAGAGAAACAACAAGAATTGCAAAAACATTTGCAGGAGACGATGATTAACAAGGATATTGAGCTTTTTGCCATGGAAGATCTGGATGGTAAAAAGGTTGATCTTTCAAAGATGAAGGGGAAAATTATCGTGTTGGATTTCTGGGCTACTTGGTGCTCTCCTTGTAAAGCCTCTTTGCCGGGAATGCAGATGGCTGTAAATAAATACAAGAATGATCCGAACGTGGTGTTTTTCTTTATTTCCACGATGGAGACGGCGGCTGATTTTAAAGAACAGATTCGGAAATTCATGAAGGAGCATAACTACACGCTGAAAGTGCTTTGTGATAATGTGAACCCGAAAACCCAAAAGCAATCAGCTGTTTATGACATTTATGCAAAGGCTTTTAAATTTTCCGGTATTCCTCATAAAATGATTATTGACGGGAACGGAAAATTGCGTTGGAGCATTAACGGTTATATGGGAAGCCCTTCGGCTTTGGCAGAGGAAATGAATCTTATGATTGAGATGTTGAAAGCGGAATAATCGGCAATTCATTCGATTGGTTAGGATTTAGAAGGGGATAATCCCTTCTAAATCCTAATTCTTTAATCCAACTGTTTTCAAACTTTGATTATCCTGTTAATGGCTTACAGACGAGATAGGTTTTTTGTTTCTTTTGTTTTTACTGGTATTCAGATCTTCTAGGGATTAAAAACCGGTATAATTGAAAAGTATCACCTAAATCTTGAAAGGGGTGAAGGTGATGCTTTTATTCTGTCTACGGTCTGATTATTTTACTTTTGGTCTTTTTGTACATTTTCTCGTAACCAATCCCCTATGATTTGCAGGGCTTCTTCTGAAAACACGTCTTCCAGATCGGGAATTTCTTCCCGGGTACACTCTTTACAGCGCTGGAACATATGATTCAGGCCGGGAAGTTCCATGATCTTGTATTGTGTGTTTCCGCCTTTATCCAGTAATTGTTTGATGGATTCCAAGTTCTCTTTAGCAGGTACCATGATGTCCTTGTCGCCGTTCAATGCCAGAACGGGGACAAGGATGCGGGGAATATAATTTTCCGGATTATAATTAATCATTTTCCTATACCAACGTCCTTGTGCTTGATGCAAGTAACGACTGAAGAACATTTCGGCTTTTCCGTCATTAAAATTGACGGCTTTCAGTGTGGACTCGTCTTGTTGGGCAATCCATTGGTCGAAGGCTTGCCGTAAAGGTATGTCTAAAGGTTGTTCTAAGGGGATAGTGTGTACTTTGTCGAATAATGTGTTGAAAAGGCTCATAAACTGATCTACCCGTTCCGGGGTCATTCCGGGGGTTGTACGCAAGATTGCCTCATTTTGTAATTTCAAAATTTGTAAGCCATCAACACCTACACCTGCTAGAGAAATAACAAATGACACGTCCGGAGAGTCTGCTCCCAGCATGAATGCTACTTGTCCACCTTCGCTATGTCCGATGACTCCGATGTGCTTGGTATCTGTTTCCGGACGTTGTTTCAAGTAATTGATCCCCGCTTGGGCATCTTGTGCAAAATCACTTGTTGTAGCCTCTTCATATATTCCATTGGTTTTTCCGGTTCCCCGATCATCGGCTCGTAGTACGATAAAGCCTTGTCGGGTAAGATAGTCTGCTATCTTGAAAAAGGGCTTGTGGCCGGAAAAGGTTCCGTCTCGGTCTTGTTTCCCGGTTCCGGATATAATGATAACTGCAGGAAAAGGACCTTTACTTTGTGGAATCGTCAGTGTACTTGCAATTTGTATTGAATCGCATGACATGTAGGTGACTTCTTCGGAACGGTAAGGATAGGGAGGGTGTGGATTTTGTGTAAAATAGATCGGCTGGAGGCTATCGACTTTACCGAGTGCGAATTTCCGTGTCCTCCCGTAGGTGGTTACTTCTGCTTGAATTGAGTCTTTGGTGGAATGGAAAAAACCTTCAAAGCGGATGTTCTCCCGGTTGAAGATGGCAAGGATTTTTTCGTCTGAAAGTACAAGCGTGTCGGCTTTTGCTTTGTCAATCCATTGTTCCGGAAGTGACAGGAAAGCTTGAGATGTTCCTTCCGGTGTGGTCTCTAACTCGATGAAAACTCGTTTACTACCGGATTGTCCTTGCCAAGCATAAGGCGAAGAGGTACATCCGATCAACGTAACGGAGAATAACAGCGCAATTGTTTTAAGGTGTAACATACAGTTTTAAATTTAGTTTTCCCTCAAAACATCTAACCGCTTGAAAAGTGTCACTTGTTTTCGGATTTCTTACTGAATTTTCATTTTCAATTGTTTCAGCGTGATGACCGTGATTTCCGGCCATGCACCGAAACGCAAGGGCATTCGTCCGATATATCCCAACCCGACGTTGACGTGCAAACCTTGTTTACCTTCCATATAGAGCCCACTCCATTCTGGGTACATGAATTGGGACGGGGAAAGTCGTCCGACGGCGAATTGCATGGCGTGGGTGTGACCCGCCAGCATGAGGTCGATGTCCGTGTCGAGTACTTCCCGGCGTCAGTGCGTAGGGTTAATAATAGTTTGAAAGAGCATTGTTCCGTGCCTTCCATGGCTTTCGGGAGGTCGCTGTATTGAGAGAAGGGTGGTTCCCCGTTATTTTCCACGCCGATCAAAGCAATGCTATCCGTGGCACGTTTTAGTATCACGTGATCATTGTTTAATAACTGCCATCCCATGGAGGCCTGCTTGTTTTGTACATCTCGGATGTTCTGATCTTGGGCCTCGGTTGTAGGCCAGTTGTGATAGGGACCGTAATCGTGATTCCCGAGGATGGAGAACACTCCGTCCGGGGCTTTCAGTTGTGCCAGAATGTTTTCGAATGGTTCTAGTTCAGAGGCTTTCGTGTTGACAATGTCACCCGTGAAAACAATTAAATCGGTTTGCTGGGCGTTAATTAGGTCCACGGCTTTTTGCAGGGTAGCCCGGTCTCCGTTCCAACTACCCGTGTGTATGTCGGAAATCTGTGCAATGCGATACCCGTCGAAAGCAGCAGGAAGATCGGGGGAAGCGAACGTGACCTGTTTCACGTTAAATCGTGTTTTGCCCCATATTGCCCCGTAAAGTACCATGAGCATTATTCCGGTTCCTAGTATGATCCCGAGCCAGCTAAAAGGTTGTATTTGCCATTTGAACAAGTATTTTAACGGTAAATCAAGTAGCGAGCAAATCATGAAAATGGTTTTCGGCAGTACGATGACCATGTAGGTGATCGTGAAAGTTCCGATGAGGTGTTGTGCGGCCAGGGCCTCTCTGGAGGATAATAGAATCCAAACGAGCGCAAATAATAGGATCACGGAAGGAATAAACCACAGCCAACCGAACGGATTGCCTCCTGTTGATTTTGTGATATACGATTTATAAATATGGATGTCCGGGATGATTAGTAGCAAGAAAAGATAGATAGATAGATAGATAGATAGATAGATAGATAGTTTCGAGAGCATATATTTTCTATTTTTGTGTAAGTGGTGTTATTATAGTTTGTTTCTTGCAGCAACAAAGTTATCATTTCTTTTCACGTGGTTCTTACGTACAAGATTTTTTATCTTTCTTTGGGGAATCTTTGAGATATTGTTTGTGTTCAAGGAGGAGCTTGTCAACTTAATCTTAATTCTTTGTTCCGATTGGATGAAATTAGGATGAAAGGATAAAATATTTTTGATGATGGGGAATTTTGCGGGAGATGAAAAGGGAATAAATGATGTATGTAAATATAATTACTGCGTTATGATTAAAAGTGTTATGATATAATTT
>OGES01002839.1_pt1 | contig 10878 bp, 7 predicted proteins | sample 1570711 | NCBI WGS metagenome assembly OGES01 (sample SAMEA2582133, study PRJEB24529) | metagenome | biome: Human gut stool | place: China | collected 2011 | reverse complement strand
GGACGCCCCGAAATTCAAACAACCAGTTCGGTGGTTACTACACGCTGAAAGGGGCTCTAAGTCAATCCGTCAACACGATCGCCGTCCAAGTTCTCCTACAAACAGGAATTGACGCCACGATAGAACATGCCCGCCGCTTGGGAATACAAAGTGAACTACCCGCAGTTCCCTCCATCGCACTGGGAACTGCCAACATTCCTCTCCGGGAAATGATTCTCCCCTACTTGTGCTATGCAAACAATGGAGTGTCGACAACGCCCTATTACCTGCTTTCCATAAAAGACCGGGACGGACGTATCCTTTACGAGGCCAAACCTACACGCAGAGAACGGGTGATCCCGGCAGAGCAAGCTCATATCATATCCTCCATGCTTTCCGCCGTCATTCAAGAAGGAACAGGAAAAAGACTAATCAACAACTACGGGCTGAACATACCCCTAGCCGGGAAAACCGGGACTACCCAGAATCAAGCCGACGGCTGGTTTATCGGCTACAACCCTCGTATAGTCGTGGGTGTAAGAGTCGGAGCCAACAATTCCCGTGTACATTTCAACTCTACTGCACTAGGCCAAGGAGCCAACATGGCTCTTCCCATCTTCGGCTTGTTCATTCAGGAATGCCTGCAAAGTAACACTTACGCCTATTGGTCCGGTCTGTCCTTCCCGGTTCCACCCGTGGATGTACAAAAGGATCTGGAAGTACCTACATTCAAGGAAAACATAAATCTGTTGGAAAGATTGACCAACCAGAAACTGGAAAAAGTAAAGAAACAAGATACAGAAAAAGATACCGATTCTCCCAAGAAAAAAGGTTTCTTCCGGAAAATCGGGGATCTATTCAAGAAGAAAGATAAAAAATAATTCACCATGAAAACAATAAACAAGACATCTTTGCTCCTCGCTTTTATTATATTGGCCATTGTTTTCAGTATCATATCTATGATTGCTGCTCCGGCTGAAATTCGTTACTCTTGGCACGGCCTAAATCCGTGGAATACCCTTCAGGCCGTACCACTCATGTTCAAACGCTTCCTTAAAATGGACGATTGGATTATCTATTCCCTATCCGTGTTAATTATCATTTATCTTTGGTGGAGGATTTATGCACTGGTGAATAAGTTTAGGTCGTAAAGTTTATAAGGTCCAAAAGTCTAAGGTCTGTCCTTATATAGAAATACATCAATTCTGACATAGGTTTACTGTAAACTTTGTTTCTAGATAATACAAGGTAATACACGGTATTTACCCGTTGACAACAGGGAGTAATAAGGGATTAAACTTTAAGCATTCATCCTTTCTTCAACTAGTATTTCTACTCTTTCACCCCGTACACACTCTGGGATATACGTTTCACAGCTACCACGAAGAATCCCGTTAAAACAAGATTAAGGACCAAACTCAAAATAGAGATAATCAATGCGGGACCCCCTAACTGGTACCCCATAGCAATCACGATAATTCCGGCACCAACTTCTCCCCTCGTGAACATACCGATAGAAAGTGCCAGACGCTCCTGAATCTTTCGGTCACGATAGAAAAATAACGGGAACATCTTCCCAAGGTTCGAAAGAATCGTTACCACAATTACATGGAAGATCAGCATCCCCCATTCGGGCATCCCGTCTCCCCCGGTCTCCAAACCGATAAAAATAGGCGTACTCAACCCGACCAAAAACATAAACAGGTACGAGATAAAACTAGAAGCTCTTTCTTCTTCCTGCGAATGATTATGCACGGTTTTCATCACCATTCCCAGCACGAATGCCGGTAACAGCACCTCGATATGAATTGCCCCATCCTGTCCCATCAAAGCTTTCGAAATTAGATACACGCTCTCGAATGCCGCCACGATACACACGGAATAGAGCAGAATAGACTTCCAAGATTGTGGTAAGTTCAGCGAACTCAACCGTTTCCAACCGAAAATCAGAAGAATACAAACCACCCCAATAATGACAAACAGTTGCCATTTAAAACCGATCATCAATATTTGTAACGGAATCATCAATAAAATTGTATCCAAGTCATCAAATATAGCCAGTACTTGCGTTTTCTTGTAGATCCACTCCTTTTTCAACCCGGCAGCAGCAAGCATCGTGAAGAGAATTCCAGCGGATGTAGGAGCTGCAAACCGGCTAATCAGCAAATTATTCTCCCACGATAATCCCGTATCCAAGAAAAAGATATAATAACAGGCAATCAGAAGCCAAGGTACTGCAGCTGTCGCCATTGCAATAAAATAATCTGTCGCGTACGAACGCCATTTTGCCTTATCCAACTCGAATTCCCTCCCCACGTTAATCATGATAAAAGCAAGACAAATAAACATCAACCATTTACTTATCGATGCCAGAGTTCCATACGCGCTCCCTAACGCAGAGGGAAGTATTTGAGAAAAAAACAAGCCGCAAAGTAAGAAAATAGAAAATAAAAAAACTTTCTTCATCCCCATTGAAATTAATTTGCCACAAAGATAAGGATTTTTAGGTAATTTATTATCGCTATTTAAAATGAATCTAGTTAAAAAATGTATATCAAAAGCTTTGATCTACTCGTATTTAATCGCATCTGGTTTGTAAACACGGTAATCATAAAATCCACTTTTCCGACGACTGGACACGTTCACCTCTATACTATGAATATCAGGTGGTCCTTTGGGGTAAAAAGCAAAACGTATACTTACATTCTTGAGAATCAGGTTATCATTTCGCAAATTCAGACTAAAACCAATCCCCCAGTATGATTGACTATTTAACAAATTCTTCTCATCCCGAGCCAATACTCCCCAATCTACGAATCCGGTAACCGATGCCCGAAATCCTCTTTTAATGTAAGGCAGGAACAACGTTGCGGACATTGAAGCGGAGAGTCGTTGTGTCCCACGAGTGGTATCGGAATCAAATCCCCGGATGTTAGCATCCTCGAAATAAATATAATCATCCGGATTCCTCTTGATTCCCAACACGTAATCCACGTTACTATAAAAACGTAACCGATGTCGAGACAGGTCGTACAAACGACTGATATACTGGCTTCCGACCTTAAACACGCCACTCTCTGCCGTGTAACCATTCAAAAAAGTACCTAAAGCCGCATACCAAGAATAATACCTTTCCGTGTACTTGTTGAACCAGGAATAATGCCATTCCGTTCCCAGGTACCCGTACTCCGTGAAGTCGCTCTTCTCGTACCCGAAAAGCAACGTCCCCGACAATCCCGATGGAATATCCTCTGTTCGCCCGAAATCATAGATTAAGTTGGCCTTGAAATACTTGATCTTGGTAAACGTCAAGGCTCCCATGATCCGGTCTCGGTCGTAATAGAAATGATTGGAATCACTTGACACTTCCGGACGATCGACAAAACTAGTACCCGTGTAACGCCCCGTCAGATAAAACATTCGGTTATAACTATACTTTTCCGGCAAATAAAAAGAGGTTCCACCCCAAAAGTCCCACAACCGGTAATTAAATAACTCCACGGGCTTATTTATATCCCGATCAACTAATGTTTTCGAGGAATATACCCGACTATACGCGGCTCCTCCTGCCCATTTCGTTTTGTACGTCAAGAACTCTTTATCTAGTTCCACCCGTAAAATATCCTGATTATAGGAATTCTCGTACATCCCATAGAAGTCCATGTGAGACCCAAGAAGGTTACTAGCCCTATACTCGATTAAGTTTCCCCATTTTTTATCTTTACTTCCTCGAAAGCTGGCTTCGTAATGCAAACTATGCCCCAATTTAAACAAGTTTTTTGTTTCCAGTCCTAAGTCGACCGCATTCAAGAAGTTACTCCACACCTCCCCCGTCCATGAAAATTCATCCTTACAAATAACCACCAAATCGACTTGATTCGTGTCGCTCTGTACTTCCTGTATTCCGATCAACGCATCATCCACGTTCGACATCGACTTCAACAACTGTTCATTCTGTACTAACTCGAAAGGGTCGACGGTCATCCCCGGTCTCACGGTCAACTGTTTCTTTATCACCCGTTCAGCCGATTTTTGATGAACAGAATTTGCCACACTTAAAAGCCATTGCAAACTATCCTGCAAAGGAGTCGTGTCGTTAACGCTCGTTCCGAAAGGAGGTAAAACCTTCACGTAAATATCACGGATAGTCTTTCCCCGGTAAGGTTTGTAACGATCCTCGCTATTCTCCGTTTGGACTATATCAATATTAATCTTCCGAGGATTCACGAAGATCATCTTGTACAGCTCTTTCGTCCACTTCCGACGATAAGCGACCTCCTTAATCTTGGAAAACTCGTACTGGAGAGTATCCCGGATTAAACTATCCGGCAAGAAGACCACGTTATTTTGTTTCAGTGTATCAGGTAGCTTTATAAATTCATACTCGTTATTCTCACACACGTCGAATGATAAAGGCCCTGCATTTGCTTGACTTTCCACGAGTAACACCCATGCCAGCATCCATATCATACAACGAATAATCACATGCTTCTTTTCCAATAAAATTACTCCTCTAACACTAACGTTTTCAATCGATCAGACATCCAAACCTCACGTTCTCCCTGTTTATTTTGATAAATAAAACAAGCCTCTATATGAGGATTATCTAACACTATTTTTTTAGATTCTTCAGTTCCCAACACCATAAACGCTGTCGCATAAGCATCAGCCTCCATACAAGTCGGAGCGTACACGGAAGCACCTAGTATGTCTTGTTGGACAGGATAACCGGTCCTAGGGTTTATTGTATGAGAATATTTTTTTCCATCTACCACGTAAAAACGACGATAATTCCCGGAAGTTGCCAGCGCCCCTTCCCGCAAAGCCAGTACAAGCTGCAATTCCCTATTTGCTGCCGTCGCGTCGTCAATCGGCTTGTCTATACCGATATGCCACGGGCGCTGTTTATTACTTTCCCCTTTCACGCGGATTTCACCACCGATCTCTATCATGTAATTTTGTACTCCTTTCCGGTCAAAAAACTCGGCCACGAGATCCACTCCCAACCCTTTGGCAATGGAACTGGCATCCATCTGTACTCCCTCAACCTGTTTCACTAACCGCTCCCCATCCAACTGCACCTTATCCATCCCCACGTATTGCAACAGAGAATCGATCTTCTCATCCGAAGGCAACTTCTCGTTTTTAAAACCGAATCCCCAAGCATTCACCAACGGAGCCACTGTCACGTCAAAGGCTCCACCCGTCACTTCATTCACCTCTCTAGCCTTCTCGTACATGACAACAAAAAGCGAATCTACCTGTTCACTCTCTCCCCGGTTCCATCGGGCGATCACCGAATTCTTGTTAAACATTGATAAGGATTGGTTTACCCGCTCCATCTCCTGCCGGATCTCCACCGCATAATCCATTTCACTCTGGTACGACACGTGGTAAACTGTACCATACACGCTACCTTCCGAGAACCGGTACACATTACGCTGACATCCCATCACCAACACTAACCCGCAAATAATAATCCCCAACTTTTTCATACATTTTTCTAAAAATAATATCCTAAGTTAAAATAAAAGCCCAGTTTCTTTGACCAATCCGAGAGACTGAACATGAAATCAATCGGTCCCACGATACTATCATAAGAATACCCGACACCCCCGCCCCAAATATCATCACCTCCCAATATATCAAAGAAATTAGCCTCCTGTTTCGCATAATTCCCGGCAAGAGAAATATAATGATTACGACCGATATTATACCTTACCTTGACTTTTGCCACCACAACCGAATTATCGAATATCTCCAGATGCTGGATTCCCAAGAAAGGCAATTGTTGATCAACATACCTCCCTGCAACATCTCCTCCCATACAATTCAAATAGGGATAAGGAACATCATGCCCCACCAGCACTCGCCCGTAAACAGACGGGATAAACTTCACCCGCCGGGTGATAGACAGCACGGACTCGAAATCCAGCCCGATAGCAGAGAACGGGGCCCCATCATTATAGGTGATCAAATTATCCGTGTACAAGGAATAATCCACTTTCAGCGACATTCCCCGTGTCGGGTAATAGCGTTTATCAAAGGTTTCCAAATGTGCCAGCCCGTAATAACTAAAGAACCCTTCCGGTTTCACCGAAATATTGTGATCTTTGTCCGAGAAGAGGAACGACTCGTAATTGTAATACTCGTAACGCACGCCCAACTGCAATTTGAAGTTACGGAAATAAATATCAGAACCTCCCAAGTTCACTCGATGAACCCCGTAATCCACGTTATCCGTTTTCTTTCCTTTAGTATAAATATCCAGATTATTATACTTGAACATATACTCCAATTCAAAACGCCGCAAGAAAGTATTTCCCAACGAATAGTTCAACTTCACATAAGGATTCATGCTTAAACGTCCGGTCAGGGAAAGCCGCGAACCTCTCAAATCCTTATGAGTAAGCGTAGTATTCAATAAAATAGCCGCCATTTCCTCTGAATCAAACCGGAACCCCAAATTCAAAGAACTCATCGGCTTTTGTTTTAGTATCAATTCCAAATCGTACACAGGGCCTCCGCTAAGCTTGTAACTCACACTCGAAAATGCCCCGATCCCGTACAACTCGGCAATTGCCTCATGCAGATCACTCAACGTGATCCGGCTATAATCCTTTATCTGTATCTTTTTTCGTAACCACTTCTTATCCCGTTCATCAATTCCTGACAGATGCACGTGTTCCACCATGATCGTGTCATTCTCGATAATTACATCTTCAGATACTTTTTTCGGTTGAAAACTTTCCGCAAGTCCCAACTCTTTTTTCAATTGCATCAATTCATCCCATTGACTCCGGGCCACGTCCTCACCCCGCATGATCAGCGTGTCAATAGCGCTTGACGAAAAACTGGCGGCCGAATAAGGTGTAACATCCGGTTTGATATAGATGTTTACCATCTTTTTATTTTCCTCGTACTTCTGGATTCCTAAAAAAGAGGTCATCTGGTCAAGAATCCCCATCACGGATTCCAGCCCGGATGCATCTTTTAGTTCCGCCTGCACGTCTACCCCGATAATTATATCGGCTCCCATCGCTTTAGCTATATCTACTGGGAAATTATTAGAAATACCCCCGTCCACCAGTACCATACCATTTTTCCGCACGGGAGCGAAAGCCCCCGGAATCGCCATACTCGCACGCATGGCCAGCGGTAACACGCCGCGGTCTTGAACAACCTCCTTACCATCCACCAAATTACTCGCCACGCAGGCAAAAGGAATAGGTAACTTCTTAAAATCCAACGAATCATGATAACCGATTGTCAGATCCGAGAACAGGTTGTAAATATTCTGCCCACTGATGAATCCCGATGGAATCTTGATTTCCCGGTTATTCTTTATCGGCACGGAAACCAGATACTTTTCCGTTTCCTCCTTCTCCGAGAAAGGGAGATTATAACGATATACTTTATCACTCAACAGAAACGTCCAGTTCTGTCTTCTCACCAAACTATCCATCGTATGCGCATCGTACCCAATCGCGTACAACGCCCCAACGAGAGATCCCATACTCGTCCCTGCAATATAATCTATCGGAATCCCAGCTTCCTCCAATACCTTCAACACACCGATATGTGCCACACCTTTTGCACCTCCACCACTCAACACCAACCCGACCTTTTTCCGTTGCCCCTGAACATCCAATATAATAAATAAAACAAGAAGAAATACCAAAATTCGTTTCATACATTTCAGAATTTAAATTTAAGAGGTTAGAATCAGAAAAGATACCATTCTTCTCGCTCTAAACTCCCCAAAAATACAAATTTCCCACAATATTAGCAACTCGCCCACGAACTAATGAAATTTAATATGTGAGTTTAAAATTTAGAGTAGGAAATCAAAAAGTATTGACTTGTGTGGCAGGAATCTAAAATTAATAAGATCTTGAAATCTAAAACGAATAAACCTGCAATTTGTCGGAGGCAAACAAACCTCGTCATTTCTTTTTCCGAATTATTTGGCTAAATTTGCAGTGGGACTAAAAAATGTAGTATGACGAAAATATTAGTGATTGATGATGAGAGAAGTATCCGTAATTCGATGAAGGATATTCTACAATACGAGGGACACGAAGTCGTGCTGGCCGAAAACGGAATGGAAGGACTCGTTTCCGTGAAGTCTGAAAAACCCGATATTGTTTTCTGTGATATAAAGATGCCGAAAATGGAAGGTATCGAAGTACTAGAACGCATCAAAGAGTTTTCCGCTGATACCCCGGTAATCATGATTTCCGGTCACGGAACCATAGACACCGCCATTGAGGCCATCCGGAAAGGAGCTTATGATTTCATCGAAAAACCGTTGGATTTGAATCGTATACTGATCACGATAAAGAATGCCACGGACAAACATTTATTAATTCACGAGACAAAGACTCTGAAAAACAAGGTCAGCAAGAAATACGACATGATCGGGAATTCCGAGGCCTTAAACCATGTACGAGCCATGATCGACAAGGTGGCCGTTTCCGATGCCCGGATACTAGTCACTGGGCCTAATGGTTCCGGTAAAGAACTCGTCGCCCACCAGCTGCACGAGTTAAGTCACCGAAAAGACAATGCCTTTGTCGAAGTAAATTGTGCCGCCATTCCTTCGGAACTCATTGAAAGCGAGTTATTCGGGCATGAGAAAGGTTCTTTCACCTCGGCCATCAAGCAAAAGAAAGGGAAATTCGAACTCGCCAATGGGGGAACGCTCTTCCTCGACGAGATTGGCGACATGAGCCTCAATGCCCAGGCAAAAGTGCTGAGAGCTTTGCAGGAACAAAAGATTACCCGTGTCGGCGGGGATGCCGATATTAATGTAGACGTACGAGTCATTGCCGCCACGAACAAGAATTTGAAAGAGGAAATCAAAAAGGGAAATTTCCGGGAAGACCTCTATCACCGGTTAAGCGTGATTATTATTGACGTACCTCCTTTGTGCCAACGTCTGGAAGACATTGATGCTTTGGCCAATCACTTCTTGACAGAAGTATGCACGGAAATGGGTATCGCCCCCAAAACACTTTCGCCCGATGCCATTGCCGCGCTAAAGGAATGCGAATGGACGGGTAATATCCGTGAATTACGTAACGTCGTGGAACGATTGGTCATTCTTTGTGGTAACACCATTACCCGGGAAGACGTGAAAATGTATCGATAATAGGAAATTTAGTGTTTAAAATTTAGAATAAAACACAACTACCCCATCGGCTCCCCCTTGCAGGGGGAGAAAGACACGAATGGGGAAGTCGTTTCAATGTTTCGGTACAGCATATCTTCCCTCGGTGTAAAAGGAAATTAGAGGGGATAGTTAAAATATTTGCCTTGTGCAACTGAAATCTAAAATTAGCTAGCTTTATGGGAAAAGACAACAAATTACATATTATAATATTGGGCCGGAGAAACAGCGGGAAAAGCTCGCTGATAAATGCCCTGACAGGTCAGAATATTGCTATCGTTTCGGAGGTGGCCGGAACCACTACAGACCTCGTGAAAAGAAGTTATGAAATCCCAGACTTTGCATCCGTTATCTTTATCGATACGGCAGGTATTGACGACACAGGAACTTTGGGTGAAATGAGGGTGGAAAAAACCCGAAATACTATATCTCAAGCAGATATGGCCCTAATCGTAATCACGGATAACCGTTTTGAAGAACACGAACAACAACTTGTCGAACAGTTAAAGAAACAGGAAATCCCGTTTCTAGTAATCCACAACAAACGGGACGAAGTCGCCTTGACTCCTGATTTAAAAGAAAAATTAACGGCTACCTACAATTGTCCTGTAATCGACTTCTCCACCCGGGAAGACAACACGACCCCGATCCTAGATACCCTGAAAAGCATATGGAAAAAGGACAACGCCCCGCAATCTTTAATCGGTGATTTACTTACCCCCGGGGACATCGTGTTGCTGATCACCCCGATTGATTCCGAGGCTCCAGCCGGGGGACTCATCCTGCCACAAGTACAGATGATCCGGGATATTCTCGACAACCATTGTGTCTCCATCGTCTTGCAACCGGAAGAAGTCACTTCCTTTCTGGAGAAAACGGGTATCCGCCCCCGTCTTGCGATAGCCGATAGTCAAGTATTCAAAAAAGTGGCTGCCATCATCTCCCCGGAGATTCCCCTCACGAGTTTTAGCATCGTTCTTGCCCGCCACAAGGGAAACTTTAAGGCTTATCTCGCCGGGACACCCCGAATCGAGGAACTAAAAGAAGGAGACCGCATATTGATGCTGGAGTCCTGTTCACATCACGTTTCCTGTGAGGACATCGGCCGTCACAAAATTCCCCGTTGGTTACAGGAATACACCAGGAAGAACTTCCAGTTCGATTTCATTGTCGGTCTAGATGCAATCACCCGCCCCATCACCGACTATGCCATGGTTATCCAGTGCGGAGGTTGCATGATCACCGGAAAACAATTGAAAAACAGGCTCCAACCTGCCATAGACGCAGGAATACCTGTTAGTAATTATGGAATGACGATTGCTTACCTACATGGAATATTCGAAAGAGCAACGAAAGAACTGAATAATTTTAAATTGTGCCACCTCCTTTAACTCCCCTTACACAAGTGAGGAGGAGTTAAAAGAGGTTGCCTTGTACGACCTAACCTAAATTATTAAATCATTATTCCAAAGCCTACCGCAAAAGGTCGCAACTCCGGCGCCCGGTTCTTGTTAAACATATTGGTCAACGAGTAGTTTCCCCAGATACACACGCCACGGTAGCCAACCCGGAGCGTGTAATCAACCTTAAAAGGTACCATTCCATAATTCCCGTTCTCTTTCAATTTACGTTTATTTCCTTTTTCACTCGTGTAAACAACTTTTGTCTTGGAATGCAAGCGGATTCCCCCGACGAAACCAGTGGAGACGTACGCCCTTTTTCGTTTA
>OGES01002837.1_pt1 | contig 10886 bp, 6 predicted proteins | sample 1570711 | NCBI WGS metagenome assembly OGES01 (sample SAMEA2582133, study PRJEB24529) | metagenome | biome: Human gut stool | place: China | collected 2011 | reverse complement strand
TATGAATCCCATGCACCAACTGACCCGGCGGCCGGTGAAGGCGGCCTTCGGCGCATTGCTGCTGACCCTGGCGGGGGTGATCCTGGCCCTGTCCGGGGGACAGTTCTGGGCGGCGGTCCAGACCCGGGCCGGGGTGGAGGAGACCTATACCACCGTAGCGGTGGTCACCGGCGGGCTGAAGGCCACCAGTCCCGGGTCGCCCACCGTTCCCGTCAGCGCCTATGAGGCCGACAACTGCCTGATGCGTTGGGCCAGAGAGGGCTGGAGCGTGATCCGCGGTCAGGCCACCATGAGCCTTGCCGGGGGGTACAGCCCGGCGCTTACGCCGCTGACCACCTTTTACCGGACGGACCTGAGGGAGTCCGATACCCGCATTGACAGCGAGGAGGATGCCCCCTATAACTTCGCCATCCTGGAGATCGAGATCACGGAGGTGGGGGAGGAGAGTATCTATTCTCAAGAAAACCTGGATGATGTATACAGCGAAAAAAACAATTACTTCTTCAGTTGGGAGATCACCGGCAAGGTGGTGGGGGTGCAGGCCATGAGCGGCGATTGGGACGACCCCACCGGCAGAAACACAAACTTTTCTCTACAGATCGACGGATCCTCTGATGCGGAGGGCAAGGCGCTGCAGGCCGGACAGCGGATCCTGGTGTTTGCCCACCATTACCGGGATCTGGATTTCGAACAGCGCTGCCGCATCGCCTGGGACCTGGAGTGGGCGACGGGCTCCCCGCGGGAGATCGACCCCCGGAGCCTGGATATTGAGAACAACCTGATCCGCTATGCCGACCGCACCAACGGCAGCAACATAACGGACGGCGAGGGAAATCCCTGGCCGGATGACGCACCTATGTACAGGGACCCCGACAGCGGGAAAGAAATTTTGATCGTCGGCGGACGTTTAGGCGAAATTTCCTTCAATGTCACCGACCGGTCCCAGCCCTGGGCCCTTCATGAATTCGTGATAGACGAGGAGACGGGCGATGGCAGGTATGAGACCACTGGCTTTTTTGATTATGGGGCCGAGTATGACCAGGCGTCCTTCACCGTTCTGCCGGAGGGCGTCACGGCGGAGGAGATGATCGCCTCCTCCCCCACCTGGCAGAAGGCCATGGAATCCATCCGGGTCAGCAGTCACAGCGTGCCGGTGCTGGCGGTGAATCACTTAGAGGCTATGGCGGATTTCGCCGCCGGAACCGCCATGGTCACCCAGGGCCGCAGTTTTTCCCAGAAGGAGTACAGCTCCGGCGCGCCGGTGTGCCTGATCTCCGAGTCCCTGGCCCGGGAAAACGGCCTGAACGTGGGGGACCCTCTGCCCCTGTCCCTGTATGAGTTCGACAGGGACCTTTGGTATAACTTCGTGGGTGAGTATAACCCCCGGCCCACCTGCTATCCGCCGGACCAGGGCTTCCGGCAGGAGACGGAGTACACCATTATCGGCCTGTACCGCCAGAGCAACGAGTGGGTGACCACCCCCACCAGTTTCACCCCCAACAGCGTGTTCGTGCCGGAGAAAAGCGTCAACTGCCCCACGGTGTACGGAAACCTGGGCGTGTGGTCCAGCCTGATCCTGCAAAACGGCGCCATCGACCAGGTGGAGGCCCGGCTGGAGGCGGAAAATCTGGGCGGCCGGGTCACCTACTATGACCAGGGGTACAGCGGCATCGTGGAGAGCCTGGACGGCTATAACCGGGTGTCCCGGACGGTGCTTCTGGTGGGCCTGGCCCTGTGGGCGGTGGTTTTAGCGGCCTATTGTGTGCTGCTTCCCATGCAGGAGAGCAAAACCGCCCTGCGCATGTGGACACTGGGCGCAAAACGCCGGGATATTGCGGGACAAATCTGGACGCCCTCGGCCCTGATGGCCGCCGCCGGAACCGTCATCGCGTTGGCGGTCAGCATCCCCGGTATGTCCTGGGCCACGGACAAAATCCAGGCCCTGACCGGCTCTGATTTAACGTTGAAGGTGTCCACCGGCCAGACCGTCGCCCTGTGCGCCGGGGCCCTGGCCATCGCATTGGCGGTGATCGCCCTGGTCAGCACCCTCACCGCCCGCCGGGGTATCCGCAAGGCGGAATAAGCAAATCAAAAGGCGAAAGGAGGACCGCCTATGACGCCCTATTTTTTCAAGCAGATGCGCAAGCGCACCAGCCTGTGCCTGGTGGTGGTGCTGACGGCCCTGGCGTTTTCCCTGGCCCTGTGTATGCTCCAGCGGTCCCGGGACCAGATGGCCGCACGCATTGAGGAGGTTTATGACAATCTGGAGGTCCGGTGCAGCGTCACCAATCTCACGGGGACCCAGTCGGACCAGCTGAACCTGCCGGATTGGGTGCTGCGGCTGTTCGACGGGGAAAAGACCTACGGCAATTTCCAGGACAACGACCTGTTCGCCCCCTATGTCCGGGATGTGCAGGTGCGGTCCACGGTGTACTGCACCACCCCCGGCGACCAGGACCGGCTGACCCTCAGCGGCGTCACCGGGTTGAAGGCGGACAGCTCCCTGCTGGCCTCCTCGGGCTGCACCGTCATCTGGCGGGAGGGCTTCGGCGAGGATATGTTCCGGGGGCGGGGCTTCTCCCTGCTGCTGCCGGAGGAGCAGGCGCATCTGGTGGACGGGGACGGCTATGTGACCCTGGAGTTCACCGGGGTGGAGGGGGACAATATCCAGCACCGCTTCCTGGCGGCGGGGACCTATACCGGCGGGTCCGGGCGGCTGTACTGCTCCTGGTGGGTGGTGCGGCAGCTGTGTGAGGAGACCTACGGCGGTCTGACGCTGGACAGTCTGTCCGCCGCCATGGCGGACAACCGGAAGATCGGCGAGTTCTGGGACGGGTACGCCAGCCGCTATTTCGTGGCCCCCACCAAGGACGGCACCCCGGTGCCCTGGGAGGGGTCCCGGCTGTACCGCACCTATCCCTTCGCCCTGGCCATTTATGACGATGTGCTGGTGAAAACCGTGGAACAGCTGCAGCAGAACCAGCGGCTGCTGGGGCTGGTGTCGTGGCTGCTGGGGCTGGCCTCCTTCGGAGTGGGGGCGGTGTTCAGCATCCTGCTGCTGCGCCACCGCAGCCGGGAGCTGAAGCTGCAGTTCATCCTGGGCCAGAGCCGGGGCAGCATCTTAGTGTGGGCCCTGACGGAGCACGGCATCCTCAGTCTGCTGGGGGTGATTATCGGCGCAGGGGGCTTCTGGCTGGCCTTCCGGACGGCCCCGGCCTGGGGCGCAGCGGCCGGCTTCTGGGTGATGAATCTGGCGGGCACGGCCCTGGCGTATCTTCTGACCATGCGGCGAAAGTTTCTGGAATCAAATCTGGGGAGGGAATAAATATGAACATCCAGCTGCAAAACGTTACCTATACCTATGCCGGGAAGTATCAGCGGGTCACTGCCGTGGACGGCGTCAGCTATACCTTCCACGACGGGACCCTGTACACCATCATGGGGGCCTCCGGCAGCGGAAAATCCACGCTGCTGAGCCTTTTAGCGGGGCTGAAGCTGCCCACGGAGGGGGAGATCACCCTGGACGAGCAGCCCATCCGGCTCATGGACCGCAGCGCCCTGCGGCGGGACACGGTGTCGGTGATCTATCAGGATTTCAACCTGTTTCCGCTGCTGACGGCGGAGGAAAACGTGTGCTATCCCCTGCGGCTGCAGAAAATGGACAAGGAAAAGGCCCTGGAGCTGGCCCGGCAGCGGCTGACGGATATGGGCATCCGGGAGTCGTATTTCCGGAAGCTGCCCAATCAGCTGTCCGGCGGCGAGCAGCAGCGGGTGGCCATCGCCCGGGCCCTGGCGGCGGGCAGCCGGGTGATCCTGGCCGACGAGCCCACCGGCAGTCTGGACAGCGACAACGGGCGGATGATCGTGGAGACTCTCCAGCGGCTGGCCCACCATGAGGAGCGCTGCGTCATCGTGGTGACCCACGATCCCAAGGTGGCCGAGGCCGCCGATATCCGGCTGCATATGCAGGACGGAAAGCTCAGCGGGGAAGAAGCATAAAGCCGAACCCCCTGTATCCCATGGGATACAGGGGGTTCGGGCAGCTTGCCGCCTGCGGGCGGCAAACTCTGCGAGGCTTTTGGGAAAAGCCATCTGTTCAGGATTCGCCGAATTCCCGGGTCAGGTCCCGGTCCAGCAGGGTGCGCAGCTCCGCCATGGGGTCCGCGCCGCAGTAGAGGATGCGGTGCACCGCCTGGCAGATGGGCAGCTCCACGCCATAGCGCTCCCCCAGCAGCACCAGGGCCTCCACGGTGTAGTACCCCTCCGCCAGGTCCGTGTAGGTCTCTCCCCGGATGAAGGACTCGCCGAACTGCCGGTTGTGGCTGTACCGGGAGAACACCGTGGCCTCATAGTCACCCAGGTGGCACAGGCCGTAGGCCGACAGCTGGCTGCCGCCCATGGCCTGGATGAGACGGGCTACCTCCCGGGTGCCCCGGCTCATCAGGGCCCCCTTCAGGCTGGACAGGCCCTTGCCGTCTAAAAATCCGGCGGCGATGCCCACCACGTTTTTGGCGGCGGCCCCCACCTCGTTGCCGATGAGGTCCTCCCCATAGTAAAAGCGGATCAGGTCGCTGGAGAAGGACTGCACCAGCAGGCGCTTCACGTCCTCCCGGCTGCTGTCGATGACCATGCAGTTGGGGATGCCCCGGTAAAACTCCTGCACATGGCCCGGGCCCAGCCACACCGCCACGGCGTTGGAGGGGTCCAGATTCTCCTGGGCGATCTGGCTCAGGCGGCGGCCCGTTCCCTGCTCCAGGCCCTTCATGCACAAAACGAAGATCTTATCCCGCAGGGTCAGGGGCCGCAGCTGGTCCATCAGGCCCTGGAGTCCCTGGGAGCCGATGGAGATCACCACGATCTCCGCCTGCCGGACGCAGGACAGGTCCGTGGACAGCCGAATGCTTTCCGGCAGCTCCAGCAGGTCGTTGCGGTGGGTGGCAAGAAAGCGCTGCATATGCCGGGAGCCGGGGCGGCCATACAGGGTGACGGCGTGGCCGGTGCGGTCCAGATACCAGGCGATCAGCGAGCCCCAGCGCCCGCAGCCGATGACGGTGATGCGCATATAAAAATCCCTCCTGCGGCATGATAACATCTTGTTTATCATGCCACAGGAGGGGTTCTTTTGCAAGTTAATTTTCTGTGACGCGGAGCTTCCGGGCATAGGCCAGGGTCTGCTTCAGGGCGCTGTCGTGGGGCACCGCCGCCAGGTGGAGCTTGTGGGCATAGGCCAGCAGCTCCCGGAAGCGGCTGTCCGGCGTGAGACCGGCGGCGATGAGGTCCGCCCCGGTGACCTGGGGCCGGGCCATCAGCTCCCGGTACAGGGCTAGGCGCTGCCGCAGCCAGGGCTCCGTATCCTCCCAGGGCCACAGGCTATGGGTGCCCCGGCCGTCTGCCGAGGCCAGAAGGATCAGGTCCTCTGGCTCCAGTGATTGGTCAAACATCCGGTTGCTGGCCTTGACGGAGGCGTCGGCCCCCACCAGGGCGTTGGGCTTCATGTGCAGCTGCACCATGTTCCGCACATAGGCCGCTGCCGCCTTCTCCCCCACGATCCGCCGCACCAGGGCGTCCGCCAGGGGTACCCCCGCCGACTCGTGGTCATAGGCGTGGATGCGGCCCCGGACATACTCGGTGGCGGCCGGTTTGCCCAGATCATGGCACAGGGCCGCCAGCATGAAGGAAAAGGGCTGCCGGGCCCGGCTGCGCAGAGCCGCTGCCTGGTCCAGCACCAGCATGGTGTGGGTCCAGACATCCCCCTCCCGGTGAAATCTTGGCTCCTGGGGCACGCCTATCAGGGCCTCCACCTCCGGAAACCAGTGGGACAGCTGGCCCATGTCCCGCAGAGTCTCGAAAAACAGCGAGGGGCGCTCCGCCTGAAGCAGGGCCTTGCGCAGCTCCCCCTCCACCCGCTCCGGCGGCAGGGCGGACAGGTCGATGCCCCGGCACAGGGCGATGGTCTCCGGGGCCTCGGTGAACCCGAACCGGGCGGCAAACTGGGCCCCCCGCAGCACCCGCAGAGGGTCCTCCGGAAAGGTCCGGTCATCCACGTGCCGCAGCACGCCCCGGCGCAGGTCCCGGAGGCCGCGGAAATGGTCCAGCACCCGGCCCGTCAGCACGTCCTCCATCAGGGCGTTGATGGTGAAGTCCCGCCGCCGGGCGGCCTGCTCCGTGCCCAGAAAGGGGTCCACGGTCACGTCGAAATCCCGGTGGCCCCGGCCAATGGCCCGCTCCCGCCGGGGCATGGCGATGTCCAGGCCATAGCCCTTCAGGCCGTAGATCCCGAAGCTGGCCCCCATCTCCAGGCGGCCTCCCAGGCCGTCTAAGATCTCCTCCAGCTGTTGGGGAGTCAGGCCGTGGACCTCGATGTCCACGTCGGTGTTCTCAACGTACATGATCTGAATGGTCGAGATGCTGTCGGCGCTCGAGGAGGTGACGGAGTCGACGCCGGGCACCGACATGATGGCGGACTCGAGCGGGCGCGTGACGAGCTGCTCGATGTCCTCGGGGCCCGCGCCGTTGTAGTAGCAGTACACATAGGCCGCGGGGTATTCGATGTTCGGCAGCAGCGCCATCTGGAGCTGGGTGGTGTAGACCACGCCGAACACGGCGATCATAATGACCGCGAGCAGCGTTGTGACCCTGTGCCTGATGCAGAATTTTGCAATGTTCATGGAGCTTATCCCTCCACGACGCGCACGGCGTCGCCGTCGGAGAGGTACTGCTGACCCACGGTGACGAGCTGCTCGCCCGCGTCAAGACCGCTCGTGACCTCGGTCATGCCGCTGCCGGTGAGGCCCGTGGTGATGTCGACGCGCTTTGCCGCACCGTTCTCGACGATAAAGACATACTGCTTGTCGCTGCTCGTGAGGATGGCCTCGCTCGGCACGACGACCGCGCTCTCGCTCACGGCGGTGTGGAAGGTGACGTCGGCAAACATACCGGAGAGCAGGCCCTCGACCTCCGCGGGCACCGTGACGGTGACGGTGTAGAGCTTTGTCACCTGATTGGCGGTCTTTTCAACGGAGCGGATCACGCCGTCAAATTCGGCGTCCGCCGCGCTGACGCGGACCGTGACCGTGTCGCCGATGGCGAGCTTGGGCACCAGCGCCTCGGAGACCATGACGGTGACCTTCATCTGCTCCGCGCCGTCGATGACGGCGACGGCGTAGCTGGGCGAGACCATGCCGCCCTCGCTCGCGGTGAGCGAGGCGAGCACGCCGTCCACCGGCGCGATGACGTTGCCATGGCTGTCGATGTTCTCCATCGCGAGGGCAAGCTGCTCGTAGCTCGACTTCGCGCTCTGCATACTCGCTTCAAGCTGGGCGAGCGTGGAATCACGCTGCGCCTTGGTGGAGAGATATTGCAGCTCCATCTGGTCGACCTCCGACTGGGAGGCTGCACCGATCTCGAAAAGCGCCTTGGTGTCGTTCCAGTTTTTTTCGTACAGAGCGACCTGTCGGTCCAGAATGTTCTTCTGGTCGCTGTAGCTCGACGCGGCGCTCGTGTAGCCGATCTCCGCCGCGCGGTACTGCGCGAGCGAGCTTTCCATGTCGAGCGAGCAGATCACGTCGCCCGCCTTGACCGCGTCGCCCGCCTCGACATAAACGGCGGTGCATTTGGCCGTGGCCGTGACGTAGACGCTCGTTTCGCTGCCGGCGGTCACCTGACCGGAGACCGTGTTCTCCGAGGCGATGTCCTGCGCCTCGACCGTCTGCACCTGCACGGCGACGCCGGCGGGCGCGGTGACCATCTCTTCCTTTTCGCAGCCCGCAAGGCTCAGCGCCAGCGTGAGCGCCAGCAGCAGGGAAATCGTTTTCTGTTTCATCGTCTCAGCCCTCCTCAGCCGGCCAGCAGGCCGTAGTCCACGGCCCAGCGATAGTTGTTGTACGCGGTGAACAGGTCGCGCTCCGCGCCGGAGACGGTGTCCTGCGCGGTGTAAAGCTCGTCCTCTGCCGTATGCAGGGCGTTTTCGGAGATCGTGCCCTGCTCGTACCTGAGCTGTGCGGCCGCGAGGTCGCTGCGCTCGCACTCGAGCGAGACCTTCGCCGCATTCAGCGCGCTCGCGTAGCTCTGCACGCTGTCATAGAGCGAGCGGAAGCTCAGCTCGAAGTTCTGCACGGCGGCGTTGTAGGTGTACTGCGCCGCCTGCCACTGGTGCTTGACGGCAATATACTCATAATTGTCCTTGTTGTAGCCGAGATCGCCCGCCTTGTCCTTGTATTCCTCGTCGGCGTCCTCGAGCGTGAGCTTGGCGGCATAAAGGTCATAGCTCGCCGCCTTTGCCTTTTCCAGGTCCTTCTCCACATCCATGGCGGTAAGCTGCTCCGCGGTCACCTCGGGAAGCGCATTGAGCGTGAGCGGCGCGGTCAGCTCCTCCCCGATCATGGCGTTGAGCTGACGGCGCAGCTGTGCGACGGCGGCATCGATCGCCGCTTTTCCGCTCTCCACCTGCGCCTTGCCCGCTTCCGTCTGCTGAAGCGTCATAGCGCTGACCTGACCAAGCTCATAGCGCAGCTTCACTTCCTCGATCGTGCGGTCAAGCGCCGCATTCTGTCTCGTCAGCGCGGCGGATTGGTCCTCGAGCGCGAGAAGGCCGACATACAGCGATTCACCCGCCGCCAGAAGCGAAGCCTGCGCGTTGCGGAGCTGGCGGATGAGGTCGGCGTTGTCCTGCTGGAGCTTGCCCTCCTTGATGTCGTCGAAGGTCTTGCGCAGGGCGTCGTAGCGCTGTGTAAGGGTCTCATAGGTGTAGCTCTCGCCCTGTCCCATCTGGATCAGACCCCACTGGGCGGAGGCGATACTGTTGAGGCCGTTGCGCAGGTCCTCGTACATCTTGTCATAGTCCAAGCACTCGATCGCGGCGACATTCTCCTCGAGCGAGAGAAGGGTGTAGTTTCCTGTGCGCATACGCGCGCCGAGGTTTTCAAAGCTCAGCGTGCCTGCCGCGTCCGGCGCGGTCTGCGCGGTCTCCGCGGCGGTCTCATCCTTTTTCTGCTCGTCCGCCAGCGCGCCGACCGCCAGCGCTGAGAGCATGGCGAGGGCGAGCAGCAGAGCCGTCCATCTTTTCTTCATTTGCGGTGTCCTCCTTTGGGTACGGCAGCGCTGCCGTTTTTGATGATCTCAATGCGCCCGCGCATCCGCTCGCGCTCGGGCGCGAAGCTCTCCGGCTTTTTCAGCGTGCGGGCGATGGCGCAGGCAAGCGCTCCCACGAGCAGGGTGAATACGTCGTCCACAAAGCCGTTCTCCCGCGAGCGCAGGAGCGCGGGGTCGATGTGCTCGAGGAGCTTCTGCGGACACAGCTCCCCCGCCGCACGCTCAAAAAAGAGCTGCTGCACGTCCATATTGACGTTCAGGCTCAGCAGCGCGAAGGCGCGGGAAAACGCCGGCGTGATGCAGCCGCTTGGGGCGATCATTGCGTCGAGCAGCGTGAGTGGCATGGAGAACAGGTCTCCGCCCGAGCGTTCGAGCGTATCGTGGAACAGATCGAGAAACTGGTCGCGGATCTCGTCGATGAGGGTGAGGAACAGGTCGTTCTTATCCTCGAAATACTGGTAAAAGCTGCCGCGCGGGATGCGCGAGGTCTGCACGATGCGGTTGATGGACGCCTCGGCGTAGGGCACGGCGGTAAATTCGCTCCACGCGCCCTCTAAAATGCGCGCTCGCTTCTCCTCCGGCAGACGGAAAAAGGTATCGGTCGGCATAGGCCCCTCCTGTATGACAAGCTGTCGTAAAATGACAATCTGTCATATATTATACGAGCACTTCCCTACTCTGTCAATAGGTCAAATCGTTAAGAAATCATGAATGGTTAAGTATATCTAACCGCATTCCGCCGAAAAGCGCCGTCCGTGGGACGGCGCTTTCGTCTCAGCCGATGCCGCCGAGGAGCGCGCCCGCGATGAGCGCGAGCAGCGCGCAGGCGCAGTAGACATATTTACTCAGAGGATAGAACCACGCGCCGATGGGCTTGCCCGCGCCCTTGTTGACCGCGGCAAGGACAAAGTCCTTCCCCGCCACCCAGAAGAACAGGATGCCGGCCAGCAGCGCGCCGAGCGGGCAGATGTAGATGGACACCACGTCCATCCAGTCGGAGACGATGGCCTGAATGCACAGCGACACCGCCGTGCCGATCACGGCGATGACTGCGACCGCCGCCACGCGCTTGAGGTGCAGCTTATCCTGCAGCGCCTCGACCGAGACCTCGTAGAGGTTCACAAGCGAGGTGAGGCCCGCGAAGAGCACGCAGAGGAAGAACACCATGCCGATCACGCGCCCGCCGGGCATCCCGTTGAACACGTTCACAAGGAAAATGAACATCAGTCCCGGGCCGCCGTCGGAAAGGTCCGCGCCGCCCGCCGCCATCGCGGGAATGATGACGAGCGCCGCCAGCAGCGCCGCCAGCGTATCGAACAGCGCCACGTTGCGCGCGGCGGAGGGGATCGACTCGTCGTCCGAGAAGTAGGAGCCGTAGATCACCGTGCCGTTTCCGGCCACGGAGAGCGAGAAGAACGCCTGACCGAAGGCGTAGATCCACAGCTTCGGGTCGGCAAGGCCCGCGGGGTCGAGGGTAAAGATGTAGCGGTAGCCGTCGCCCGCGCCGGGCAGCGTCGCAATGTAGACGCCCAGTCCCGCGAAGAGAAAGAACAGCACGGGCATCATGACCTTGTTCGCCCGCTCGATGCCGCCGCCCACGCCGAAGGCCATGATGGCGAAGTTGACCGCCAGCGCGATCACCAGCCAGAAATTATTGCCCCAGCCGCAGGCCGTGCCGTTGAAGCGGTCGACGATGACGTTCATATCCTGTCCCATGGCAAAGAGTCCGCCGTCGAGCGCCAGCGCAAAATACCTGAAGATCCAGCCCACCACGCAGCTGTAGCCGATGGCGAGCG
>OGES01002825.1_pt1 | contig 10913 bp, 9 predicted proteins | sample 1570711 | NCBI WGS metagenome assembly OGES01 (sample SAMEA2582133, study PRJEB24529) | metagenome | biome: Human gut stool | place: China | collected 2011 | reverse complement strand
GCTTCGCCTCGTATTCCCCGAGGTAACTGCCGTAGAGCATATCGGGCTGCCCTACAGTGCGTTCGTCCTTGTGCAGTTCGCTGAATCCGGCTCGGGTACGGGTGCGCGTGGTGGCGGTTGCCGTGGCCGAAGAAGTCAGGTCGTTGAACACGATGTATTCCGTATTGTTGTTGTAAAACAGGATGGAGTGTCTGCCTTCGGTCATGGCCAGCCGTCCGCCCTCCGCAGCCAGGTTGCGCTCGTCATGCCTGTTACCGTCCGGATCATATACTACGGCGCGTATACCCCCGGGTACTTCGGGACGCAGGTCGTCATACGTCATCCAGTTGTTCCATCCCCTGCCTTCCCAGGTATTTTTCCATCCCCTGCCGTGGTCGCGTTCCCATTCCCGCTCCCAGGTGGCAGTCACATCCACCTTGACGGAGTAGGCATGTTCGTCGTGGTTGTAGCAAAGCTCTTTACGGCAGCCTGAGGACAGTGTCACCAGGCCTGAGAGCACAAGGCCCGTTACTGCATGCCATAATATCGTTCTTCTCATTGTGCGCCTCCTTTCTTCCTGTTAATATCCTGCAAATGCCATACGAGCGCCAGTTTCAGTTTCAGCGGACCGAAATAGTCCACACGTTTGGTCTGTAGGTAAACATAGTGCGTGCCGCCCATGTGGGGCACGGGTTCGTATTCCTCATACTTACTGTGCAGGTAGCCTAGTCCGAGGCCCGCTTCCAGTGAGAGCCGACGGGCAATGGGGAACATGTAGCCGTAGCTGAGCCCTGCTATTTCGGCCTCACCCTGGTAACCGTTCTCCTTGTTCTCAAGGTCGAACCACGAGAAGCCGCCGAACAGGCCCAGGTAATGCCCGTGCCAGGGGTTGTTTTTCTGCTGTCCGAACCACCAGCGCACTTCCGGGCTGATGGTGGCCAGCTGATAATACTTGTGTTTGCCGTCGTTCTTCCACCATGCTATTTCCCCTTCGAGATTGACCGTCCAGCGGTCATTGAAGCGGTATTCCGCCTCCAGCGATGGCATGAGCAGGGCATCGTAGAGCAGATTGGTCTTGATCACCAGGTTTTGGGCGAGTGCTTCCCGCAATTTCCCGGAAGCCTTCGGCGAGGTTACCGGGGAGGTCTCCGCCGGAGTGTCCGCTCCCGGTCCGGCAGATATCAGCGCCGCTGTGTTGCGAAACCCGGCTGTCTCTGTCTCTTCCTTTTCCGCAAGAGCGGAATCCGTGGGAGCAGTACCGGTAGTAACCTTGTCTATAGAAGGGGCGGATTTTCGGTAGCAGATGGTCGAAAGACTGGAACGCACTTCCGGGAAAATGTTTTCCATCATATAATTATAGGGCTGTCCGCCACGCAGGTCCATCAGCTGTTTCTTGCGTCCGTCCACGATTTTGCCATGGGAGTCGCGAATCCACACGGGAGTATTGTCGAGGATGTGTAGCACTTCGTCCTTATAAAGCATATCGGATACTGCCACCAACTGCCGTAGTACGCCCCAGCCGATGCCTTCGCCGCGAACGCTCACCAGCTCCCCGGGAATCTGTGCGTGGCGCACAAGCCAGGATTTCAGCGAGTCGGCACGGCGGCCGGCAAGCAGCTCGTTGTAGCGGGTCACCCCGTCGGGTGATGTCCACGAGCAGATTACGACACGTTCCAGACGGTCCGACTCCTGTTCCCTGCGCAGGGTACGGATAAACCGTTCCAATTCGGAACGGTTGTTGTGGTAATCGGGACCCACTCCCCGGTATCCCCGGCGGTAATGGATGCGGACTGAGTCGGACACCTCCTGGGACCAAACCCCCGTGCCCGCCAAAACAAACAGCAGCCCTATGAATAGAATCTTCTTCATGCGATGTTTATTCCGGTATTATTGTTTTTGGTTTTCTATGATCGGTGTATATACAAACGGTTCCGGCTGCATACGGGCATGGCCTATCCATAGGCCACATACCGCCGGAAGGTATAGTATACCGCACTCTCCGCAGGAAAAGGCGGTGGCAATGATAACAAATAACGAAAACCGAAAAAGACCGGAAAAAGTATGAAATCCAGCGAAAAAACGCTCTCTTAACTCTTTGAAAATTAAAGAATAATCTATATCTTAACGCGCGATACCTGAGAGAGAGAGAGAGAGAGAGAGAGAGAGAGAGAGAGAGAGAGAGAGTATAAAAAATTTCATAACCTCCAAATTCTCAGTGCATTTTTTTTGCAAAAAACCGATAACTAAAGAAAACCACAGCATACTATACCTGTATTCACTTCTACTGAAGCGAATATGTCCCGGTAAACCGGAACCCGCTGACAAGCCGCATACTATGGCATTCCTGTTGGTGTACATTAAATATTTTACTATTTAACAGTATTCTTCTTGTGACTGATTACAAAGATAATTTTTATTGCAAAAACATGTAAAATTTATTACATAAAATTTGTATGTCTGGTATTTATTTTTAATAAATACGATTTGATAACGGATTATTTATTACTCCTTGTCTTTTGCGGATTACTTTTTACGAAAATGTGTATTTTTGTACACAACGTTGAAATGGTTATTATATGAAAAAAAATCGGATTATTATTTTTTTATTTATCGGCCTTTGTTGTGCCGGTAAGGTATTTTCGCAAGAGAGGTTGCCTGAATATTTGCAGGCAGAAAAGTTTACCGGAGATAAGCTGAAGAACATGTTGTTTTCTACTTTGGTCGATCCGCATTGGTTTCAAAAAGGAAATTGTTTCTGGTTCGAGTATAAAACGAGTGAAGGAACTTTTTGGTATGTGGTCGATCCGGTTGCGCGTACAAAGAATCTGCTGTTCGACCGGGATGAACTGGCTGCTCAGCTGACGGAGATCGTTCGTGATCCTTTCGAGGCCCGCCATCTGCCGATACGTAATCTCAAGGCAAAGGAAGACGGCCGGACGTTTACTTTTGAGGTGGAATCTTCGCAAGAAGTGAAACCGAAAAAAGAGGAGAAAGACAAGAAGAAAGGAGAAAAAGAAGTCTTTTATTTCTCTTATGATTATCCTTCCCGTAAACTTACTCATCTGAAAGGACAGGAAAAGGAACCGAAAAAATTGGGATGGGGAAATTTTTCTCCCGATGGCCAGACGGTGATATATGCTAAGGATTGTAACCTTTTCCGGATGAGTCGGGAAGATTATGAGAAAGCCCGGAAAAACGAGAAGGACAGTACGATTCTCGAGATTCAATTGACACAAGACGGAGTGAAGGATTTCGGTTATGGCATTCCTTACAGTATGTTGAATACCGATACGCTTTGCAACGGTAAACGCCGGCGGGTATCGGGATGTTGGTCTCCCGATTCCAGACACTTTGCGGTAACGGTATCCGACGACCGGGCAGTAAAGGAATTGTGGGTGATCAATTCTATCGCTCAGCCACGTCCTACGTTGGAAACTTATAAATATCAGATGCCTGGAGAGATGGAAGCCCCTGAGGAGCATCTTTATGTATTCGATATGCAGAATAATGTTCGTAAGGAAATAAAAGTAGCGGCGTTTAAAAATCAAAATTTGAGTTTATCCTATAAACCTGCAGAACAGAAACAGCGGGACATGGAGTATGTATCACCGGTTTGGCTGGGAGATAACGACCGTTTTTTTCTGGTTCGTAGTAGCCGGGACCTTCATCGTATTGATATCTGCTCTTATACGATCGGGCAGGATTCGATTGTGCCGATTATTCAGGAGCGGATGAATACTTATCAGGAAACGCGGCCTTTGGCTGTCTTGAATAAGGGTAAGGAGTTGATTCATTGGAGTGAACGTGACGGATGGGCTCATTTATATTTATACGATGATCAGGGAAATCTTAAAAACCGGATCACGAAAGGCCCCTGGCATGTGGAGCAGGTGCTGAAAGTGGATGAAGCTACACGGACGATCTATTTTGTGGGGAATGGTAAGGAAGAGGGAGAAAATCCGTATTATGAACAGTTGTATAAAGTGAATGTAAATGGGAGTGGACTGAAACGGATAACAAAAGGGGAGTATTTTCATAAAGTAAAAATAGATGACGATGCCCGTTTCGTTGTGGATAATTATTCGAGGGTGAATACGATTCCTTGTGCCGATCTGTTAGACCGGGAGGGGAATAAAGTGATGACTATTCAGGAGAGTGATTTTTCGCAATTGAAAGCGGCCGGTTATCGGTTTCCGGAACCTTTTGTCGTCAAGGCTGCCGATGGGGTGACGGATTTATACGGGGTGATGTATAAACCTTACGATTTCGATTCGACCAAGGTATATCCCATTATCGATTATGTTTATCCGGGCCCTCAGGTTGAAGCTGTATATTACCCTTTTACCCGGATGAGTGTAAGGACGGATCGTTTGGCTCAGGCCGGATTCATTGTGATTTCAGTAGGACAGCGGGGTGGACATCCTTCCCGCTCCAAATGGTATCATAATTATGGTTATGGGAATATGCGTGATTATCCTTTGGCCGATCATAAGGTGGCTGTCGAACAATTGGCTGCCCGCCATAAGTTTATAGATATCGACAGAGTCGGCATACACGGTCATTCGGGAGGTGGCTTTATGTCTACAGCTGCAATTTGTCAATATCCCGATTTTTATAAAGCTGCGGTATCCTGTGCCGGGAACCACGACAACCGGATTTATAACCGTTGGTGGAGCGAGACACATCATGGCGTGAAAGAGGTCGTTTCGGAAAAAGGAGATACTACTTTTGTTTATAAAATAGCTACGAATCCCGAAATTGTTAAGCAATTGAAAGGTCATTTGATGCTTGTACATGGTGATATCGATAATAATGTCCATGATGCGAATACGATCCGTGTTGTGAATGCTTTGATCCGGGCTAATAAGCGTTTCGAGATGCTGATTCTTCCGGGGCAACGTCATAGTTTCGGAGATATGGACGAATATTTCTATTGGCGGCTGGTGGATTTCTTTTCTGAGCATCTTAAAGGTCAAAAAGAAACTTCGGTCGATATTCCGAGACGCTAAGGGAGGATAAGCAAAGCAGTTTCCGGTATTCGTGTTCAGGGACCCGAACACGAATACCGGAAACTGCTTTGCTTATTTTATTATTGATTTTCAGTAGTTTATTTCAATTATTGATAAAAACTGATCGAAATCTAAAAAAAATACTACAAAAAATTTGTATTCTACTGTAAAACCACTACCTTTGTACCGCTTTCAAATAAGGGTAGCCTGAACGAAAGTAAAAGTGAATGCTGTTATAGCTCAGGGGTAGAGCACTTCCTTGGTAAGGAAGAGGTCGTGAGTTCAAATCTCACTAACAGCTCTGGGGAAAGTCTGCAAAAGCAGGCTTTTTTAAAATACTCGAAATGGCGCTATCGTCTAGGGGTTAGGACGTAAGATTCTCATTCTTAAAACAGGGGTTCGATTCCCCTTAGCGCTACGCTCAAAAGAACTGACTGAAGTCGGTTCTTTTTTGTATTTAATTTATTCCGATATGAATCTGATGAAATTGAAAGGCCATAGCTCGATGTTGGGGGCTAATGTGATGTGGGGATTGATGTCTCCCGTGGCAAAATTTGTGATGGTAGGAGGTGCGGTTACTCCTCTCGTTGTAACTGATCTAAGGATTACGGGGGCTATGGTGCTGTTTTGGATCGCTTCATTCTTTCAGAAACCTGAACGGGTGGCTCCTAAAGATTTATTAAAATTGTTGGGGGCATCTCTCCTGGCTATTGTTTTTAATCAGGGATGTTTTATTTTCGGGGTAGGACTGACTTCTCCGGTGGATGCTTCCATCATCACCACCAGTATGCCTTTGCTCGCCATGGTTTTAGCGGCGATTTATTTGAAAGAACCGATAACAGGAAAAAAAGTACTGGGGATTGCAGTCGGAGCTACCGGGGCGTTGTTGCTGATTTTAGGGAGCCATCAGGTTTCGGAGGCTAAAGCGGCTGGAAATCATTATATCTGGGGAGATTTATTGGTGCTGTTGGCACAATTTAGTTATGCTCTTTATTTTGTGTTGTTTAAAAATTTTGTGAATAAATATTCCTTGATTACCATTATGAAATGGATGTTTACCTATGCTTTTATTTGTGCTTTACCCTTCTCTTATAATGATTTGCTCCATACGGAGTGGAAGAGTTTACAAAACACTGAAATCGGAGCATTGGTATTTATCGTGGTGGGGAGTACTTTTATTAGTTATGTGTTGATAGTCATCGGGCAAAAAAATCTACGCCCGACTGTTGCCGGTATGTATAATTATGTTCAGCCTTTGGTGGCTAGTATTGTTGCTGTGTGTTGGGGGATGGATACTTTTAATTTTGTGAAAATCATTTCAGTCGCTTTGATATTCGGAGGGGTCTATCTGGTAACCAATAGCCGGAGTAAAGCAGAAATGGAGGCTGTTGTAGCGGATAAAAATTAACTTGCTGTAGGAAGAAAAAAGAGAAACGGACCGAAAACGGGATGAAAGGTCCGTCCCGGAATCCGGAATTAAAATTTATCGGAAAAGTACCTGTTTTTTCTTTAGAAAGTAGTATTTTTGTTGTCTTAAATTTAACTGCGAAGGGTTTGATTGTTTTATTTTAAACAAAACGGCTCTTTTGTTGATAAAAATACACACGATGGACATTTATTTTAGCTTTAAAGAAATTATCAGTGCTTTTATGGTACTGTTTGCTGTAATCGATATTCTGGGAGCCATTCCGATTATCATTAGTTTGCGTGAAAAGAATCAGAAAATAGAGGCTGGAAAGGCAGCTATTATTTCTTTTGTTATATTAGTAGCCTTTTTGTTTATCGGGCAGGCATTATTGGGATTATTCAATGTCGATATTTCTTCTTTTGCCGTTGCCGGTGCTTTGGTGTTGCTGGTTTTAGCGGTAGAGATGATCTTCGGTGTCGAGATATTTAAAAACGATAGTCCTTGCGGGTCGGCTACGATCGTTCCGCTGGTATTTCCTTTGATTGCCGGGGCGGCTTCGTTTACCACTTTGTTGTCGTTGCGGGCGGAATATAATATTCTCAATATCATCATCGCTGTCGCGATGAATATGGCATTGGTGTATCTGGTATTGCGCTATGTGTATTATGTAGAACGTCTGTTCGGTAAAAGCGGAGTGTACGTAATGCGTAAATTATTCGGTATTATCTTGTTGGCAATAGCCGTTCGCTTATTTACCTCTAATCTGACTTCTTTGATCGGTAGTTTTTGATTGGAAATCAGAGTTTATCGAAAAATTTGATAAAACGGCTTGAAAAGATCAGGAACAATAGCGTCCATAGCAGAAAGCGGCACATTCTGCCGATAAACATCAGGATAAAAGTATGGGTTCGTTTCGTCTTATAGAAGCCGAGTGCTACATTCGAAATATCGCCGATAACGGGAATCCAGACCAGGAGTGCCATCAGGCCCCCGTATTTTTCGATTTTATTTTTCTGTTTCAGCAATTGTTCTTCTTTGATATGGAATAATTTCCGTATCCGGGTGGCATTGCCGGCATAACCGACTCCATAAATCACCAATCCTCCGATCCAACCACCGGTTGTCGCTACGAAAAGACAGAGCCAGGGGTTGAATCCCATAGCTAACATACTTACATATAATAGGTCTGCACCTAAAGGAATAAAAAGTGCAGACAAAAACGAACCGGCAAACAATCCTAAATAGCCATAATGCTCCCAAAATTCGGTGGTCGCTAATATGATAAAGTCATGTCCCATTTGCAGAGGTTTGATCGTGCTCTTACAAATACGTAAAGGGGGAAGGAAAGTTGTTGGGACGGTGGAAACGGATAAAACGGTGACGACAGATAAAACGGCGAGAGGCAAGAGAACAGAAAAAAATAGTGGAAATGGTGAGAGGGGGCGGTAAAGAGAGAAAGTTTAAAAAAATCGTTCTCCGTATTGCAGGTAGAGCCAGGTCCAAAGCAGGAAGCGGGCGAAACGGCCGATTAACATGTAGATGGCCGAGGCATAAGGTTTGATTTTGTAAAATCCCAGGGCGACGGCCAATAAGTCACCGATAAGCGGAAGCCAGGTAAACAGGGCCAGCCATACTCCATAACGGTCTATGTTTTTTTTCTGACGGAGGAGCTTTTCTTCCTTCACCTTCAGCCAGCGTTCGATCCATTCCCAGCGGCCCAGCCAACCGATCCAGTATGAAGTGAGTCCTCCCAGCCAATTACCGGTTGTGGCGATAACCAGGCAGGCCCATACATTTCCGCCTAGAGCCAGGATACCCACCAGTAATACATCCGCACTCATCGGAATGAGGGTAGAAGCCAGAAAAGAACCGATAAATAATCCCCAATATCCTAAATCGATCAATGAATCCATGCGGCAAATTTAGGATTTTCCGGTCAAACCTTTGGGCATTTGTCTTTTACTTTTTACTTTTACGAACAGAAGTAGGTATAATTAATTTAAGTTCATAAAGTTTGTAGACCGATTTAATTCTGGGTATAATGGGTAAGGTGTTAATCATCGATGATGAAAATCAGTTACGGGGACTATTGGCCCGTATTATTGGATTGGAAGGTTATGAAGTCATTCAGGCCGACAGTTGTAAGGCTGGGTTGAAACAAGTGGAACAGCAAAATCCCGATGTGATCATCTGTGATGTCCGCTTACCGGATGGAAGCGGTGTCGATCTTATAACAGAAATGAAGCGGCTCGGACCTTTGACCGAGATTATCCTGCTGACCGCCCATGGGAATATCCCGGATGGAGTACAAGCGATAAAAAACGGTGCATTCGATTATATAACCAAAGGAGACGACAATAACAAAATTATTCCTTTGCTCAGCCGTGCTATGGAAAAAGTAGAGATGGCCAGGCGTTTGCAACAATTGGAGAAACAGGTCGGACAAAAGTATTCCTTTGAGTCGATTCTCGGGAAATCGAAGCCTATCCGGATGGCTGTAGAGTTGGCCAGAAAAGTTTCTGTGACGGATGTACCTGTATTATTGACCGGTGAGACAGGTACCGGCAAAGAAGTCTTTGCTCAGGCCATACATCAGCATAGTAGCCGGGCGGGCAAGGCGTTTGTGGCGGTCAATTGTTCGGCTTTTAGCAAAGAACTGCTCGAGAGTGAGATCTTCGGCCATAAAGCGGGGGCCTTTACCGGGGCTTTGAAGGAAAAGAAAGGACTGTTCGAGGAAGCCGATCAGGGAACGATCTTTCTGGATGAGATCGGTGAAATGGCTTTCGATTTGCAGGCGAAACTACTACGGGTACTGGAAAGTGGCGAGTTCATAAAAGTGGGGGATACCCGTCCTATTAAAGTAAATGTCAGAATCATAGCCGCTACGAACCGAGACCTTCAGAAAGAGATCGAGGCCGGGCATTTCCGTGAAGATTTGTATTACCGCTTGTCTGTTTTTCGGATTCAACTCCCTCCTCTGCGTGAACGGATAGAAGATATCGAATTGTATGTCCGGGCTTTCGTGAAAATGTTCGGACCGGGTGTGGGGAAAAAGATAGAAGAGATTACACCTGAATATTTGGGAACCTTGAAAAAACATGTCTGGAAAGGAAATGTCAGGGAATTACGTAATGTGATCGAACGAAGTATGATCATTGCCGACGGTGCGGTATTGACTGTAAGCGATTTGCCCTTCGATATTCAGCAGTCGGTTTTGGAAAGTGAAGGCGGAAAAGGATACTCTGAATTCGACCTGGCCCAGGTGGAAAAAGCACATATACGGAAAGTATTGCAATATACCGGAGGAAACAAGACCGAGGCTGCCCGTTTGATGCACATCGGCCTGACAACCCTTTACCGTAAGATCGAGGAGTACGGAATAAGATAGAGGGAAGGTTTTAACTAAAAAATACAGTTGATAAGATATTGAGTAAGATACACAATCTTACAATGAGAGAATTGCCCGGAGGAACATTGTTTCCTGAGACAATGAAGCAATACGATGACTACACCATTCGTGAGGCACTGCACAATGCAATCGCTCATCAGGATTATACATTACAGCAACGCATCAATTTTGTGGAGAATCCCGGATGGCTGTATTATGCCAACGGAGGTAGTTTCATTCCAGGCACTTTGCAAAAGGCATTGGAGACCAAAGGTCCGCAACGGCATTTCCGAAATGAATGTCTTTGCCGTGCAATGGTAAACTTCAATATGATAGACACCGTAAGTCGTGGTATCAAGAAGATGTTCAACGAGCAAAGGCGTCGTCATTTCCCGATGCCTGACTATGAAATTGACATGTTGAACAAAGAGGTTGGCGTAACGATATATGGAAATACCATCAATGAAAAATATACTCAGTTGCTCAAGGATAACGATACATTGACATTAGAAGATTGTATCCTTTTGGATGCGGTGCAGAAAGGACATCGCATTTCCGAGGAGAATGTACTCGCTTTATTGAACAGAGGACTATTAGAGGGGGATACATCCGAGTATAGCATATCATTGGATCTTGCTAAAAAAACAAAGCAGTTGCCGGATTATACCCGCAACAGAGGTTTGGATAAAGCAAAACTCCAACAAATGATTTTGCAGTATCTTCAAAATGCTGGTTCTGCTGGAGCCAAACGCGATGCTATATTTGATTATCTCAAAGATGTGCTTCCTAAAACCAAGACTATTGAACAACAGGAACGAATGGTCGGAAATATTCTTGTAGAAATGAAAGAAGTTGGTATAATCATTTTGAAAGGCCGAATATGGTATATGGAGTAGTTGTTATACCTGTGTTTTTGACTAAACCAAGAGAATTACGACTATTTACGACTAAATAGAACCAATTACGACTAAAAGGAGTTAATCTCTTTGCCTGTTCAAGGATTTTGACTACTTTTGCATAAAGAGTTATTTGACAGTAAAACATAGCAAAACGCTGAAAATCGTACGGTTGCCAAGTCGTTACCATTACTTTTCAGATACTCCGTTAAATGTTTATTCATCAAACGGTT
>OGES01002815.1_pt1 | contig 10935 bp, 9 predicted proteins | sample 1570711 | NCBI WGS metagenome assembly OGES01 (sample SAMEA2582133, study PRJEB24529) | metagenome | biome: Human gut stool | place: China | collected 2011 | reverse complement strand
TGTTCTAAAAAGCGGCCCATTCTTTTAGAGCCCAATCCTTCACTAGGATTTGGTACTCTATGACCTGCCGTAATTACAGTCAATGTTTGACCACCATCATATTGCACTTGTTGAACACCCTCATAAGAATTAATACTAAGTCCTTCTTGAAATTCAGAAATAATATTTGTAAGTCCTGAACGATTTGAAATATGCAACGTTTTATGAACCGACGCACTTCTTAAATCACAATCAATTAATAATACATTTTTATATTTCGCTGCCATAATACGAGCCAAGTTACAAGCTATTGTACTCTTTCCTTCATTTGGAACTGTACTTACACAAGTAATAACCTGCATAGCCTCATCCATTTGACTAAACTCAATATTTGTACGCAACCCACGATAAATCTCATCTACATCAAACTGATTTCTCTTTTTCTTTGCCATTTCTATCTCCTAAAGAAACTAAAACGCTTCTTTTTCTTTACAACCTCAATATTTAATATATCCATATCACTCAAGATTCGCTTAGGATTTTCATAAAATAATATATCCGCATTCTCACTACCAATACGCTTACTTACTACAGAATACGCATCACTCAATTTAGAAATACGATGCCCACTTGCTCTATGTGTATCTGTACCAATCACATCACAATATCCATCATCTAATAAAGATAAAGCATTCGATTGAATCGTCTTACCATGCATTCCTAAAATAGACGTACGATTAATCTGTAATACATAACCCATATCAATCCAATTATCAATAACTGAATAATCAAGTCCGGAATGAAAATAACGTTCAATATGTGCAATCACAGGAACAAAACCCTTTACCTTCAATTCATACAAGCAATCATCTCTATAATCAATGGAATGAATGTCACGAAGAACATTATATTCCACAAGCATATAACGAGATCCATGTAGTGTAGGATATAAATTTAAATCCAATCCATCAATAAACTCACTATTCATCATGACTTCTCCACCACAATAAATAGGAATCGGACTCATTTCTTTCAATTCCATTTGACGAGAAACAATCTCATTATAAATAGAAACATCCAATTGTCCAGGAATAAAGTGTGGTGTACTACATATTCCGACAAAGCCATCAGCTTTAGCAGATTCTAACGCACTTTGAGCATCCTCAATAGATGGCATACCATCATCAATACCCCAAGCGATATGTGAGTGAATATCTATAAACTTAGCCATTATAATTCAGGAATCTCGCAGAAAACAGGAATACCCAAATATTTTTCTGCCTCTTCTTTCGTACGCAAACGATTATCAAATAAGAATTTTAATACCGCATAACCAACACCAATGACACCACCAACTAAAGTAGCCAACATTGTGTTCTTCTTAATATTAGGTCCACTAGGTACATAAGACAATTTAGCCTTATCTACAACCTCAATATTACGAACATTCAAATTCTTCTGCATAACCTTAGTAAAAGTACTTACCGTATCATTTGCGATATTCTTAGATAACTTAGGATCTGTAGTTGTAGCAGTAACGGTAATAATTTCTGTATTCGATTCATTACTAACACTAACAAGCTTTTTAACACTATCAGCACTTTCTAATCCAACATCTTTAGCTACCTCAGACATAATGTTATTCTGCGTTAATAAATTAACAGCATTCGTAACCAACTTACTATTGGCCATCTGTGAATTATAATCCAAAGACCCACTTTCACTAATCTGAGGTGTTAAATAAATCGATGTACTAGCCGTATATGTTGGAGCAATCAATAACTTAGTTCCAAAGAAACCACCGACTCCAAACAATATACATAATACGATAATCAATTTAATATATTTCAAAACCGCACGAAATAATTCTAATAAATCAATCTCTTCCATTTCATTTAGATCATTACTAGGCATACGATCTAATCTACTCTTTGCCATAAAAGCCCTCCCTATCTATTAAACATACTATATAAATATATCATAAATATGTCTTTCATTCATTAAAATATTTACAAAAAGTTATAATTCTGAATTCGAATAACGTTATCAATAATTTTTTTAACAACGTATAAATTAAATAAGAAAATTTAATGAACCCTAAATTCATCTAATAAAACTGCTGCTTTTTTATCTTGTATTTCTATAAGAATTTTTAATATATTTTCGTATGAATTTATTAATTCTTTATCCTTTTTTATTTCATCACTACAATTTAAAAATGCATTAATTATTAATTTATCCACTATAAATCTAAATTTATGTATGTTTGTTGAAAAATTTATTTTGTTATTATTATATTCATATTCAAAACAAGAATTTACTGATATTAATATTTCAGGTAAAAGTTTATCAATATTTAAAGTATAAATCGTTTTTATAACATCAATAAAATGACCTTTTCCATATTTAATAATTTGTTGGTTAATAAAAGTTTTTTCCGTGTACTTATATTCTGTTTCAACCTTGCTTACATCATACATATATTTATCATTTACGCATAAGAAAAGACTCTTTTCCAACCTTTTCTTTACATTCGTTTCTGGAATATTTTCAATATATTTCTCTAAAGATTTGATTTTTTTCTCCAGTTTTGTTCTTGTCCCTTTTTGGCTAAAACCATCAATATATGCATATATTAAATCACATAAAACATCTTCATAAAAATTGAATGTATCTTCTGTAAATTTTGAAAAATTCGTATTAACAAACAAACATTCATAAAGTAAATCTGAATTATTGTTAATTGAATTCATTTCATTCTTAAGAAAATACGAAACAGCATGCACATCGTAGACATCTAAAATTCGATGTGCTATAAAATCCTTTTTATATTTATTCCAAACTTCAATCATTTTATTAATAAGATTCTTTAGAACACTAAATAATTCATTATCTGATAAGTCTAATCCACATTTACATATGTAGCACAAAGCACTCAATTCATAATTTTCAATATTAAAACTTATTATATTCAATTCAGAATCATTAAATAAAAAATTATCAATAATTTCTTGGTCTTTTTCTACATATATGTTTCCTTTGTGTTTTGCAATAATATTATCAATTTCTCTAGTGTTAGAAATCAGTAAATATTCCGAATCAAATTTTATATTATTTTCAACTAAATATCTCTCATTATATATTCGATGTGTTTTTTTATCTTCTGCTAATTTTAAAATTGTATTAAAAAAGCGTTTTGCATACTTTTTGTTCAATCTTAAAAACTTTTGTGTAATTCTAGATACCTTCTGAACTATACCATTGTCTTGATGCTTTAACACACTTTCAAGCATTAACTTAAGTATTTCATCCTTTAAATTTTTATCAATGTCAAAATTCAATTGTTCCCATAAAATAATAGTTAATTCTATTTCAGCAATATAAGATTGATTATGAAAAACTTTTTTTATTCGTATAAGCCACTCTTTGATATAAAAATTGCGTTGTTCCAATGTTATATCTGATTTATGAAGCAATCCAGCAATCATTTGAATTATTATTTTTTCATATTGGAGATTTAGCAATTCATCTTTACCCAACTTTTCTAATACTACATTTACTGTATTTACATATTTCTGTAAATCAAATCCATTCTCTTTTATATCACTTGCTAATCCATTAATTTTTTCATTAATAAATTTCGATTTTGATGCTTCAGATATACGCTGATCATTTATTTGTTTAGCTCTACCCTCTATTTTTGGCTCAACTATTATGACATCATCTTGATTGTTTAGACGAGAAATAATTGCATTTCGTACATCTATTTTTTGAATTTGTAAATTCTCATTAGGATACGTATCTTCCGCATATATTGAATATAAATAATCTAAAACACTATTATATTCCTCTTGTTGTTGCTGATTTAAAAAGAAATATGACTTAAACGCATAAACTTGTAACATCTGATTACATTTATCGTCAATTTTGTAACGCCGATCCTTATCCGGAATACCCACTACTTGAAAAATTTGTCTTCTCAAATCAATCATTTGTGAATCAGGATTTAATAAAACATACCGGTTAATATCTAAATAGATTAAATTCATACTCGAAACTAAATCTAACGCATAACCAGGAAGTTCTTTCATAAAATATATACCAACAGTTTCTATAACAGACAACAGTGCTATATTGTTTGATCTTTCGTATATTGATTTTTTTATATAATTTGCAAATCTCTTAAATAATTCTCTATCCGTTATGCTTTCTAAATATCGTATTATATTTATTTTAAGTATATAAATAATATCATTCAATAAAATCGGTAAGTTATTATCTGTTTCTCCAGCAGTCCATAAATCTAAATTACCAAAATAGCTTTTTTTTATATCATCTTTAGCATTATAAATTGTAATTATATTAACATATTCTTTATAATTATTATTTAATACTGAAACGCAATGATTTGATAATGAAATAACCCAATCAAATCCTTTTTTAAAGTCATATTTTAAAATATACCAAATAAAAGTATTCTTATATACACCTAATTCATCAACACTTGATAGATTTGCATTATTTGATAATCCAAAATAACTCTCATTACCATATCCAATATTATGGAATCGTTTCATATTATTCGAATCATTCTGAATCCAATACGTATTAGCAACCTTAATAGCTAAATTTGGAAACACCGATACAAATGTAGGATCTGGATTTTGTAGTATAGATTTTAAAATAGCCTCAGCAATGCCTTTATATTTTTTTTCATCATTATTATAATCAATCATACAGTTTACATAAGACTTTATCCACTGTTCTGAAGCTTGAGACATTTTACATATTATAAGAAATAATCTTACAATTTCATCGTTATATAGATAGAATTTATCTTCATCTAAAGCTTGATTTGTTAATCCATCTATATATCTTTTAATTAATTCGCAAGCTTTTCTCTCAATAGGGATTTCTCTTTTATTGCAAATTGAATAATCATCACATAATTGAACAACTAGAGAATTAGGTATATTTTTCACTACATCATGATCACAATTGTAAATGATTTCTATTAAATACTTCCGAGCTTCTCCAATCGGAATTAAATCCATCGAAAAAATCGGATCATGTCTAACAGACATTTTAAAAGCATAAAGATTTGTAATTCTTATTAATTCATTTATACTTTGAAAATCTAATATATCTTGAAATTCCTCAAACAATAATCCACAGTAATTAGATCTTACAATTCCAATTTCTGTTTGTTTCTTCCATTCGCTTTCAATATTCTCGTCATTTAGCAATGTATAGATAAATTTTTGTCGTGTATCTAATATAAATAGTTTATTTGAAATCCAAATCTGATATCTTCTATAAATACTGCGACCAAATTCTTCAATTTCATTATAAAATGAATTATAATCACCTCGACATAAATCAAATTTTTTATCTATATATCGTTCAAAACAAATATCTTCATATATATCATATTTTAATCGTACTAAATCATCATTACAGATAAGGACATCTTCTGAAATTAAAGCTTTTATAATTTTTTCTTCAAAATCATCTTTATATACGCCTGCTAGAAATTCTTTAGATCTTGTAAAAACAATATTTTCAACTACTTTTCTAATTTCACTTTGAGTAACCTCATAACTAAAACACTTCTCTTTTAAACATATTACATTTTCCCAAATCCATTTACGGAAATCATTCTCATCATTTATATTTTCTTTTTTTAATCCATTGCTTACAATTAAGTTAATATAAAAAGGGGAAATTAACAATCCAGAATATCCATTATCTTGTTGTAAAGATTTTATAATTGGGTATTTATTCCCAATATTATTTAAATCCTCAACGGTCAAAGATGGAACTTCATAGGTCTTTTGGACGTATCTACTATTCAAATTATATAGCTTAGAACTATCAATTGTTCTACAAGTAATAATTACACATACGTTACTATATAAAGTTGTGAGTCTGTATATTTCTTCAAGTCTATCAAATACAACATTTCCACAAAAGGATCAAGCATTTAAGCCGCAAGAGGCCGTTCCTTGTAAAAGTGCCTTTCAGCCGTTTCTCTTTCACGTTCTCTCCGAATCCTGGCCGCTGGTTATTATGCGTAGCTGAGTTTCCGGGTATCCCCTCTTGCTATCTATATGAAATTGTCAAGGTACAAGTCCGGGCTTTTTCTTTTGAAGAATTAACCCTTCACCTATAAAGCTCGGCAGAAGGTGTTTACCAACCCCCTTTTGCAAACTTTTTTATTTTTTTCTCAATTTCTTTTTCTCAGTACTTTCTGCGAGTTCTTCCAAGCTGGCTCTCAGCTTGGCAACTGCCTTATTTCTCATGTTGTTGACTGCTGCTGAACTGATTCCATGAATATCGGCATATTCCTGATAGGTCTGTTTCTCAAAATAAAGAGCATAAATAAGTTCCTTCTGCTTATCGGTCAGCATATCCATCATGCTTTCTGTCATCATCTGCTGAACAATCATTTCCTCCATATCTAGTGCCACACTCTCACCAAGCTGCATTTCTTCCATAGCAGAAGATAAGGAAATACAGCGTTTCTGATTGCAGCTATCCAGATTGATGCTCAGGCGATCTTCTCCTCGAAGAACAAAACGCAGATACCATTCAGCCTCTTCAAAGTAAGATTCCGTCAGATTACATCCATATCCATTTCCAGCCACAGAAGAATAGCGATAACCGGAAATATCTTCGATAGGAAATACTGTTACCCGATTCTGTGCCTGATAGACCACATATCCGTTCTTATAAACAGTGATCGTGACTACGCCTACCTCGTTCTTAATAATCTTCTGAGCAACAACCGGATATTTCCCCTCCCGTAAACTTTTACAGCTCGGTTTCTTTTCACCTTTCTTTGGAGATTCCACCATTTCTTTCAGTTTTCTAAGTGTCAGCATGACAACCACCTTTCTGCCTTTCGGCTCCGGGCTGTCAGTAGACAAAAAAAGCAGCAAAAAAAGACTCCGATCTGCCCGGTTTTTTTTATACCGAGCGACTTACGAAGCCTCTCCTTGCTGCTTTATGTATCAATCAGCTATACAGGGCACTCCCTGCACGCAGATTAATCAGTGTTCATATTGTCATTTTCTATTGTAGTGTTTTCAGCCTTATCAGACTTTTCATCTACCAGGAAACTAAAATCTCCCATTGCGTCATAGGGCTGATGTGTGATAAATTCCAGATATTCTTCTCGGCTCAAGTTGTATTGCCTCCTTTCTCTTGATGTTCCTATCTTATCAGTTTCAAAAAAACTCATCAGGACACCTATGTACTTTTTAAATTAGCAACCGGACAAATCTGTCCGCTTTATTAAATAAAAAAACGACCATTCAATTCTTACTGAATGATCGTCATTAACTAACCTTACTTTTTGGTATTCCTCTCTTTGCAATTTTAAGTGAAATTCCTATCTGGTCTGCAAAATCTTCCTTTGCCTCTTCATCTTCTAAATTTATAATTTCTGTAGTATATCCTACAATTCTGTTTTCAAGATCACTTAAATTCGTATGTGTTTTCTCTATCACAATTTTTTCAATCTCCTCCTGTGAAAACGAACTCCCTTTTTCTATTATACTGTCTATGTATTCTGGATCTTCATCAAATTCTGCATCAGGAGTTAAAAAATCTACTGTTACTTTCATGAGCTTTGCTAAAAGACGTAATGATTTCCTTGGAAACTCATAATCACAGTCGCAACAAATACGTCGATATTGCCGATCATTTTTTAACCCAATTATCAATGCAAGCTGGAGCTGTGTTAAGCCTGCCCTAGCTCTCCATTCTTCAATATCTTTTCCAATATCTTCTTGAGTTCGCCCTTCACAGTCGGATGACATATAAAACACCTCCTTCCAAACAGATTTCATGCATTAGGTCTGTAAAAATACAGACAATTTTAGCCGGATGAAATGACTTGCATTTCTATTCCGGCTATCTCATACACATAATCCGTTCCAGAAAAAAGTAGTTTTTGTGCCTTTTATGGCTTTATCCCGTATCATTCTTACAAAGGGATTTTCCCCTATTTATCCTTAACACGTAACTTTCTGCTGCCAGATTCTTCCCCAATCCTGGCAGAGAGTTTCCCCCAACTACCGTCATCATTTCGTTGTTTGCTACTATAAAATTTTCAAGTATATCTCTTCTTGAAACAGTTCCACCTACAACGCTGATAACAGCCTGGTCAAATGTTATCAAACGCACCGTTTCTATCTTCTTTTTTTTCTTCATAATGTATTCTCGCATTCTTCTCTGTATTCTAAGCTATGTTAGCCTTAGAAATTGTATCTATTTTACATATTTTTCACACAAATTTAATATGTTTCTGGTCAAAAAACTTGACTCTCTTTTCTTTGCATGATATACTAATGAGCGTTGTATTTAACAAGTTTTTCTACATCCATTGTAAAAACAGGGATATAGAAAATTAGAGCGAGGTCTTGAACCGAAAGTTGCTCAATAATAATGCATTAGTGTTCAAGAGCAAACTAATGTTATGTACAACATGATATGGTACTGATAAAGCCGACACCAATCCCGTTATTATTCTGAGTGCCAATCAGAATACGTTGACCAGTAGGGATGATGTCGATTTTGTCTGTATAAGCATTTTTAGATCTACTCTCGTGCCAAGGGAGTAGGTCTTTTTACATTGTATCACCGCCCAATGTTTTTGTCAATATCTACCAGTTTTTCTCTTGTTTTTATCGTCTTTTTTGTGCATTGTGACGAATTATATTTCATTTACATTCTATTCCATGCGTAATGATGTATGACCAGATTTTATTGTTGCGCAATATTTTTCTTCTAGTTATCATTATATTGCACTTAAATTTAACTTACAAGCAATATAATATCATGTTTCTCTTTCATTTTCAATGCAAACATGATACAATATTTCTGACGATTTTATACCCATTTATTTTATTGGGAGGTAGTTACTATCCAATGAAAAACCAAGAGATTATTCAAGATATCGTATCTTATATTTATGATGCCATGCGAAAAAAGGGATTGACATCTCGTGGACTTGCTAAAATATGTGAAGAACAAGGTGCATCTCTTTCCTCCAGAACCATTGACAATATGTTTAAAACACCATCTTCCACAACCATATCTACATTGTTAAAAATATGTGATGGTCTGGAGCTTAATCTAAATGCAATTTTTCACTCTATTGAAATTGCAAAAACCAGTAATGACGCTACTCAGCAGCGATTGATATATAATATTGACAATCCTGCTTACAATGGCTATACAGGAACTTACCATGTATTTTTTCTCCCTACGTCTGCTTACCCTGAAGATCATTCTAACCAAACACTGGTTCATGGGACATTAAAACTGGGAGATTTTTATTCCACTCGTGAATGTACTGCTATTTTAGATATTGATTCTGGCGATTTTAAGGCTGATGGAACTCCTTTCTCAAAACATTATGAGGGAACTCTTGTCTATTCAACGAATAGTTTGATGTTTTGCCAACTTGTATGTAACCAATATGGTGATATGTGGTTTCTTGTTTTCGATCATGGTAATTTAAATAACAAAGAACTCGCTTGTGTAATTGGCTGTGCAGCCACATCTTCATCTGGCCGCATCCGTCATCCGGCAATCCATCGTTTCTGTTTTTGCAATATGCAACAATATCCTACAATAGACAAAGATACTCAACTTCTCATCCAAGGTTTGCTCAGAATACAAAATGACCGCATTTTTGTTGAGAAAGAAACTCTGTCTAAATTTCTTGAGCAGGAAGATCTTAACTCAACATTTCGCATGAATGTACAAAACTACTTAAATATTGCGAAAGAGTATTATGCACTTCCCAAAGATGTAATAAGAACAGAGTTAGAGCTTTCTGCTTATTCTGACGATCTTGCTAAATTATGCGAAAAATCTGTTCTTGAAAAGACCTATCATGTAAAACATAGCGATGATCGTGAACTATCTTGTATTTTGAGGCATAACCTCACATCAGTTTCTAAACAAAAGAAGTAAAAACAAAAAGGAGCCAGGAACATCCTTTTTTCTGAATGTTTCTGACTCCTATTAGTCCTTCGCTCAATACCAATTTATTAAACGGTTACGATATTCTTTTTTACTTCATATACAGTCAGAGAACCATCCTTTTTACGTCTGACCTCCGCATTATTTCCCCGATCTGTAATAGCACTGATTGTATTCAATAAATATAATGCTTTTTCTGTTTGTCCTGCTCTCTCTGTATCTCTCTGTGTATAATTTGTTTTCAAATCTGATCTCATCTCCAGTCCTCCAAGTAATATAAAATCACTCATACGGATAAGGGAAAGAAAACCGCTGATGAGTTTTGCCGAGCCATCCCGAAACAGTATTTTACTGTTGCTCATCCAATAGATTTCATGCCAGGGAACAGGGCTGACCTCCTGTTTCCTTTCACATTTATGATTATACTATCAGAACATATGTTCGTCAATCCCTATTTTTCTTTTTCACGAAAATATTTGCAAAAAGGCAGCCAATCATACAGCCCAGTCCATTATGAATCATATCGTCCCATTCAAATAAACCACGCATGAAAATCAACTGGCTGAACTCTATTATTGCGGATATCAATATTCCTACTACCAGAGCCTGACACCACTTTATCTTATGATTTGCAATTATGGGAAGTAGCACTCCGGTAGGCAATAATAATATACAATTCAGCAAATTTTCTTTTAATAACGTCCAATCATGGTAGCGAATAATATCTCTCCATGACCAGAATGGTACTAATTCATACTGACGAATAGTTCCCGTCCTGGTAAATACAGTTGAGCCAAATACAATTCCCAGGAACACCACCAACGCCAATACTGCTACTGCCTGAATTATATTCAACTTCTTTCTATGTACGCACACTGCCATCGCTGTACATACCAGTATCAATCCTCCTGTAAAAGCCAATATTTCATATCTTGACCATTGCTTATTATATGTTGTCCA
>OGES01002809.1_pt1 | contig 10962 bp, 7 predicted proteins | sample 1570711 | NCBI WGS metagenome assembly OGES01 (sample SAMEA2582133, study PRJEB24529) | metagenome | biome: Human gut stool | place: China | collected 2011 | reverse complement strand
CCCGACTCCATTGCCCTGGCATTACCCAACCCGTGAGCCGCAGCACCAAGAGATAATCCTCGGGCAATCTTGCTATCAATGTTCAACTTGTTCAACACGAAAGGCCCCACAATCCCCCCGAATATCCCCACCACGATAACAATTACAGCCGCAATAGCAGGAATACCACCTGCTTTCTCAGCTACCCCCATTGCTATTGGAGTCGTCACGGACTTTGGCTCCAATGTCGCTATCAACACGTGGTCTGCCCCCATCCAGCGAGCAATACAAATCACACTCACGATTCCCACCAAACTCCCGACAAAAATAGAAGTCATGATTGACACCGCGTTACTCTTCATGTATTCCACCTGTTCCCACAACACGTACCCCAAAGCCACGACAGAAGGTCCCAGCAGGAAATTAATCATCCGGCTCCCTTGCTGGAAAGATTCATACGGAATCCCGATCACACTCATCACCGCCACTAACGCCGGAATAGAAACTAACAAAGGATGTAACAGCGCCAACTTCGTTTTCCGGTATAGCCAAAGCGCAGCCAAGTATACCCCGGCTACCAACGTTATTACAAATATCTCTGACGAAATAATAGACTGCATTTTCCTACAAATTAATTCGTTTTACCATGTGCCCGATGATCCTCTTGCCATTGTTGCAAAACCGCCACCACGATCAAAACCAACAAAGTCGTCACCGTCCCCACCACCAACACGATATCCCAGTAACGGGACAACACATCCATGGACGTGATAATCCCCACTCCCGCCGGGAGAAAGAAAAACGCCATATTATCACAAAGGAAACGAACCACCGGACGCACTCTCTCCGGTTTGACCCAACGCATGGATAATGCCAAGAACAAAAACATCATTCCCAACACGCTCCCCGGCACGAAATCGTTTATCAGCCAGGCACAACATTCACCCAGTAAATAAAAAGCCATAATAATAAAAATTCCTCCTAACATTCCATCTATATATTTAACATGATTCCCGCCCCGAATCGTCCCGTGTTTCCCCGGTCCCCTCGATAGGAAAAAAATCGATCATGATGACAGACGGTACAAATTCCCGCCACTTCAATACGAATATCCTCTACCCCTACTTGCCGTAATTGACGACGATTAGCCTCCCACAAATTCAACAGATACTTCCCGACCTGTTTCCCCGGTTCGATCAATCCCGTCAAGTCACCCAACCCCTCACGTGCCGCCTCCACGACTTCTTCCCCGACCTCGAAACAACAGGGACCGATAGAAGGTCCTATCCCGACAATCACATCCCGGGGGTCACATCCAAACTCCTCCCGCATCCGCTCTACGGTCTTCGCTGTAATTCCTCCCACCGTACCTCGCCATCCAGCATGAACGGCAGCAATAACCTGTACCCGGGGATCGTACATCAAAACAGGAACACAATCGGCAGCAAGCACCATCAGACAAACACCCGTTTCTCTCGTAATCAAAGCATCTGTCGAAGATAAGCGAGTCGCTTTCTCCCGTCCTCCCCGACCACGTTGCACCCGGGTCACGACTTCTACGTGAGTGGTGTGTTTTTGTTCTCCCAAAATAAAATCATCCACACCACAACCAACAGCCTCCGCCAGTAACATCCGGTTAGTCAACACCCGTTCATCCCGGTCCTCATCCATGAATCCCAAGTTCAACGCGGCTTGACCGCCGACACTAACGCCACCTTCCCTTCCCGACACGAAATGAATTAATCCCGGCAAATCCCTCAATCCGAAGAACTGGTAGAACGCAACTTTATCTCTCTCAACCCTAATCATATTTATTCGTTCTTTTGAACGCACAAAGATACAACATTCCAGACAAAATTGTCAACATAAATCGCCTTGTCACAAATAACCATAAAAAACGAACCCCCGTTTTATTTACACGTATTATCAATAAAAATAGAACGATTATGTGGCAAGAACTATGTAAAACCCGCGAAGAATACCTCGAAAGAGCGAAACTGGACACGAAAGGCTATTCGCCTCGACGGTCGGAAACATTACTCTACGAGATTGCCCGCCTAGACGGCATGGACATTAAAAAACAAGACTTTTTCAATATCCTGAACGATATTGAGATCTCACCCAAAGTAACACGAGAAGACACGCACCGGATAAAAGACTTGAGCAACGCATTCCTTTACCTGGTTAAATGCGCACAACAACGCAAAAGGTTCTCGCTCGACTTCGTACGGGAAGTCAGCGCAAAAGTGATGCAACACACGGGCAAAGAGGTGTACACGACGATCGGCGGTTACGATACCTCACTGGGCGATTTCCGGCTGGGAGAAGAGTACTATGAAGAGGGTATCCTCATCAACTATGCTCAGATCCCGGATATGCTGGAACAATTGTGTAAAGAGACAAATGATAAACTGGGGAATGTTCACGACATACTAACCGTGAAACTTGCCGCAGACTTTCACTATCGTTTCATGCACGTAAAACCTTTCGGGGCCGGGAATATTACCGTCGGACTCCTGATGATGAACTATATCCAGATGATGTTTCGGGAGCCGCTCATCATCATCCCGGGAGAAAACAAGGCAAAATACCTCGCTGCCATAAAAATGCAGAAGGACACCCCAACACCCGAAACATTCGAACGTTTCGTGGGTGAGGAATTACTTTCCCAACTTCGTAAAGAAGTCTCCCCGCAGAAATAATATTATCCATTTCCCAATGCCGGAAGTATGTCTTGACAAACATAAACTCCGGCATTACTTTTTTTAATCCCCAAAGCATCCACCCTCTATAACACGTGAATTTCAACCCGTTTCATCAGACTTTTCTCTCTCTCAATTAAAAAAGTCTCTGAAATTCTTTGTGATTTATAATGAATCAACTATCTTTGCTGCCCGTTAAACCAAGGAACAATTTTAAAATTATATACGAAATGAAAAAGGGCATACATCCTGAAAATTACAGATTAGTAGCGTTTAAAGATATGTCTAATGGAACGACTACAATCACCAAGTCTACTGCTGCAACGAAGGAGACTATCGAGATCGACGGAGTTGAATATCCATTAGTAAAGATGGAAATCTCCAACTCTTCACACCCGTTCTATACCGGTAAGATTAAATTGATTGACACGGCAGGACGTGTTGACAAGTTCATGAACCGTTACAAGAACCACATGGAAAACAGAAAGAAATAATTTTTCTGATATAATACAAAAAGAGGAGATTCTTGGAATCTCCTCTTTTTGTATTATACCAATATAGCCTTGCAATCATCATTCCATCGCTTTTCCTTGGTAGACCCATTTAATAGCATCACCAACAATAATCTGATTTTCTTCCCCTTCGTCACTAAGCGATATTTTATTTACACCAGGAAGACAATTATATACGCCCAAAGAACACCACTTGCCTCTAGTATCAACATAAACCACTTTCTCCTCCCCACCCAACGGTGAGATTTTATATTTCTGCATCATATTTAATGAATAACTTGGAATATACACGAAAGCCTCATACACACCTTCTTTTGGAAGATCAGCCTCCCAAGTCAAACGATAATCACCCGATTTTCCCCGTGTAAATACAAAACTTCGAATTGTAGTTCCTTGACAATTTTGATCAATATACTCTTTCCATTGGGAAGTTGGGAAAATTGCGTCACCTTCTTTAAAATTTACAAATCGAATCCACGATTTGGGCGACTTCAAGTGTTCGTTTTTTACTAATTTCAACAAAGTCGAAGGTTATGTGATCTTGCAACCCGGGTCCGTATTATCCACAATAAATTCGTTCGTGTCAGATAAAAAATAATCTCTAGAAACTTCTTCCATGTATTGAGTCGTATCCGATGCAAATACCCCCGTTGCCTGACACGAAAAAGAGTTAGGCAAATTTCCGGCAATATTAGTATTTATCATGAAATCCAAAAATTCATTCACCTCGAATGCAAATCGTTTACCTGTTCCGGCTTCAATTTTAAATGCATGGTATTTAATAATAGATTCCCGTCTTTTTTCTTTATGAGCTCGTTGCATCTCCGGCCAACCTCCCGGTAAATAAGTAGATGTTCTAAAATTGACCACCCCATCCACATCACTATCATTAAAAACAGCAAATTCTATACGACAACGGTAATCTTTTGAATTTTCAGTTTTTACTCTCAATATTTTTGCAATTTTTAGCAAATATGTCGGAATTTTATTGCTCATATACCAAGAAGGCAATATCATATTCCAATCTACTTGAAAAACAGCTTTAAACTCCTCGTTTAATTGTTCAAAATCAACCATTTTAAAACGGTGCTTATTAAAAAAATCCATCAAAAAAAACACTAGCTTATCCTGATCGACCCCTTGGGTTTGAAGTATATCCACCAACTCCCGTTCCTTCAATACAAAAATGGCATCAAGCACAGCCACATCCAAAGAATTATCGTGTAAAGCATCTTTCAAACTACGCGAACGAAGATAATCAATCGCCTGCTGTTCCAAAATGGGTGTCAAAGCAGGTCGTACCTCTATTCTCGTCTGGTTGTTATCTTCTATTATTAGATTCATTAAAGAATTCAAGAAAGGATAAGTTTGAGAAACTATACCCGAAATTTGATTATTAAATTGGGCATAAATTAAATGTGGATTTTTACTGTACTCAACATCTTCCAAACGATATTTTCCCCACAACATATTCCATCCTAAAATTTTGTTCCATGAAAAGGTATTTCGCCATACTTCTTCTCGAAACAATAATAAATGAACAGCATCTTCTACCTCACAAGAAAATATTTTCGTCCCGAATCCTCGTTCAGGGAAATACAAAACTTCAGGCTGCACAAACCCACTACACTTCATCTCATTACGGAAATAAGAGGTAAAATCCAAGGGCGTTTCCACAAGTTGAAAACGTTTATAAGGATATTTATTCCCCGCAGAAATTTCAGCCACGTGACGGGTTCCACGGATAATTGACCTCGCAGAAGTTCCCTCTCGTACAGAAGAAGGTAACAACCGATCGTTCAATAGTTTTAACAATGAAGCGTGTTTACGCCACACGTAAAGTTCGTAAGTCACACTATCCACAATCAACTGCCGGGTAACGTAATCGCCTATATTAAGCGTGAGACCCGGCAACGGGGATTCATTCCGAAACACAAGTTAATCCCCCTTTTTCATTCGCATTCCCTGGGAAATAACTTTATTTTTCCCGTAATTACGTACTCGCAACGAGTAACGAGTAAAATCCCTAGAATTATCATACGGGGAACCCGGATTTTCCGGAGGAACAGTCGTCGGGTACCACAAAACCTCCGGGATCAACAAAGTAAAATCTTTTCGTAAATACGAATAACGTTTCCCCAAACGACAAGCCAAATACATACGCTCGCGTGTATCCGCGATTTCTGCATCCGGAACATTCAGATAACAAATTCTCTCGTCGATTTGACCTTTATAAGATAGTTCCAATAGCAACGAATCCCCGGGGGACAATCTCGCCGGTACGTCAATCACTTGCTTTTCCCGTCCATAAAGGGAAGTCGTTCCATTTATGAACAAGGAAGTCACCTCCAAACTCGGATTCAAGTAAAGCAACACCTTGTCAAGTTCCACCCCCGTACAATTCCGCACAACGAGTTTTGTATTCACAAACATTTCATCCTCTCGTTGCTCATAATCAATATCCTGAGACTCAAGATAAGCTTTCGGGTAAGAAGAATATTTTTCGTAAATAGATCTATAATTCAAACGTTCACGAAATTCATCCTGCTGCAAAAAGAAAAAAGAACTTCCACACACCACCCCCATGATCAAAAAAAAGAAAGCCATTATCCATTTACAACGACTACAAGGTCGGTTAGGAATTCGATCGAATTTTAAAATGGTCAACCCGACAAAACCAAGCCCCAAGAAAAACCATGCCCCTCGCTGTAAAAGATAACCCAACATATCAGAATGGCCTGTTATCCTGGAAAAGGCACTCGGTAAAGAAAGCCCCAACGGATCAAACAAACCGAATTGATAATCTGAAATATAAAATATCGTGGACACTAAAAATCCAAGGAGAAGAATCATACTCAACACCCGATTCTTTAACCAAGTAATAACAAAAAAAGAAAGTCCCAGCATGAATACAAGGGCCGGCATAACCATCAAAAACAAATAAAATAGATAGTAAATTCCACCCAACGGGAAAGGCATAAACAACAGATGCATCACCATAATCATCAACAACGAAAGTACTGCCGCACCACCAAACACACTAATAAAAGCAATAAACACGCCACACACGTATTCCGCATTACTTTCCGGCCGATAGTACACCGTTTCCATGCTATCCACATAACGTTTTTTACTCAAAAAGTGACAACTCAAAATCACCAAAGGAAGCGTTTAAAAAATCAAGAAAAAGAAAGTATTCATAAACGGGACAGATGAGGAAAAATCCGCAACGCAAAACGAATACCTCCCTAAAATACTCTGATTACTCAATTGAGCAAACAAGATCACGATATACATCCCTAAGGCATAAAACCATAATAATTTTTCCCTTAATAATAATCGAATGTTGTAAAATGCTATCGTGTTGATATTTTTTATATCCATAATCTTTTTTAAGCATGCATTTCAACTATTCACAAATATAGTGAAAAACATTCGTATAAATATAAATTATTTCACTACATTCGTAATGATAGCCATAAACTACAAATATTACCTAACACGCCCATGTTTTCGTACTGGAATATGCAGTTATGCCCTAGGGGATCCATCTTATATAAAGGGGAAGATAAAGTTTTCTAAAGTATGTATTTTCTACATTACCACAAGTGACTCCTAAGGTAATCCCAATGATGACATTTGGGATTACCTTAGGATTACACATGATCATCTACCGTTCAGGATCTGCAAACACATGTTCGATAATCCGGCGATCGACATCATCAAACGTTTTGTTCCGGCGTTTCATAACAGCTTCAGCCGTGGAAACGAATTGATTCATTTTATGCTCCGTGAACCCACTGGCTCCACCCCATGAGAAGGAAGGAACGAAATTCCGAGGAAAATCCGAACCGAAAATATTGGTACCCACACCGATCACCGTTCCGGTGTTAATCATGGTGGAAATACCCAGTTTAGCATGATCACCCATGATCAGACCGCAGAATTGAAGTCCAGTCCGACGGAAATGCTTGGTATCGTAATCCCACAACTTCACCTCCACGTAAGTGTTTTTCAGATTGGAATTATTCGTCCCGGCACCAATGTTACACCACTCGCCCAGCACGGAATTTCCGAGGAAACCGTCATGTGCCTTATTCGAATAGGCAATCATCACGACGTTGTTCACCTCTCCCCCGCATTTGCAATACGGCCCTAAAGTTGTCGCTCCATACACCTTGGCACCCATCGTCAGCACCGAATGTTCGCACATGGCCAACGGTCCCCGCACAAGAACACCTTCCATAATCTCGGCATCTTTACCGATATACACCGGGCCTCCTTCCGTGTTAATTACCGCACAGCGCACGACAGCCCCCTCTTCCACGAAAACGGGGTACTTCCCGTACACCTGCACGCAACTATTCAACGGGGCACTTTCACGCCCTTCCGTAATCAACCGGAAATCAACCTCCAATTCTTGGGCATTCAGTGAAAACAAATGGTAAGGATAAACGACACGGGTAAACACGCCCGTGTATTCTTTACGTATAAAATCGGGTATAGCCATCGGATCAAAGGTTGCAACATCCTGTCTATCCATTCGCACGGCGATCAGACAATCACCCTGTAATAACATCTCTCCTACCTGCAAAGACTTAATTGCCTGCATCAGTTCATCATTCGGACAAATCGAACCATTCACAAGCAAATTATCGTCCTCCACAGACAACGGGAACTTTTCTTGAAGGTAATCTTTGGTCAGATATGCAACCTTATCCCCAAACCGCTTTTCCCACTTTTCCCGGATCGTGAGAATTCCAACCCTCAATTCAGAAATCGGACGAGTAAAAGTCAAGGGCCTTAAAGTTCCCCAGCTTTTATCATCAAACAAAATTATTTTCATTGTGTGTTTTATATTTGCACACAAAAGTAACAAATGCATCATATTTCACAAAAAAAATCTTTGGCATAGGAATTGTCCTATGATGTAGTGGTTTATTTTTCAGTACCTTTTTGTCAAAATGTCAGTTTTTTGAAACAAGGCTAACCACGGGAAAACCGGAAATAAACCAAATGTGGAAAAGTTTAAAACAATAGAGATAAGGAGATCATAATGAATAAAATAGATTTAAAAGATATTTTACAAGAAAACTTGGCGGACGAGAATCAAGATTATTTATCCATCTTGGGAGACGAGAAGGAAATGCTCAACGACCACACGGATATTCCAGACACTCTGCCAATTTTACCGCTACGGAACACGGTTTTGTTCCCCGGCGTCATAATTCCAATAAATATTGGCAGGGAGAAATCATTGAAACTCATCCGGTACGTGTATAAAAGCAGCGTACCTTTTGGCGTCATCGCCCAAAGAGATACCAACACCGAAAACCCTAAACTGGAAGACTTGTACACTATCGGCACGGTAGCTACCGTTTTGAAGATCCTGGAAATGCCGGATGGAACCACAACAGCTATCATACAAGGTAAAAAGAGATTCGAACTTGAGGACATTCTGTATGATGAACCCTATCACGTGGGAAAGATCATGATCAAGCAAGAGGAGTCGATCACGGAAGAAGATCAAGAGTATAATGCCATTGGAGAGGCTTTAAAGGACATGGCTCTCAAGATTGTAAAATACTCCAGCAACATCCCGAACGAGGCCGGTTTCGCTTTGAAAAACATCGAGAGTATGTTATTTCTGATCAATTTCATTTCCTCGAACACGGATATTGACTACCGGAATAAACAGGAATTACTGGAAATTGACATCTTGAAAGAACGGGCTACCAAATTACTGGAACTTTTAGGCAAGCAGGTCAAAATTCTGGAACTCAAAGAGGACATCCAGAAAAAAGTGAAAGTCGATCTGGATAAACAGCAACGGGAATACCTACTCCACCAGCAGATGAAGACTATTCAGAACGAACTGGGAACTAACCCGGTGGATGAAGATCTTCAAGAACTGGAAGAGGCAGCCAAAAAGATGCCGGCCGTGAAATTGATTCTGAACGACGGTAGCGTCCTGCCGGACAGCGGTCGCGTTGAATCCATCAGCGGAGTAATCAACACCAGCACAGGTACGGCCCAGGTTCGTGCTACATTCCCCAATGCTTCTCACCTGTTACACAGTGGAGCCAACGGTAATGTAGAAGTACCGGTATATTACAAGGACGTGATTGTCATCCCGCAGGCCGCTACATTCGAACTTCAGGACAAGGTCTTGGTCTATAAGGTCGTAGACGGAAAAGCCCAAAGTGCGAACATCGAGGTGGCTCCCAACAACAATGGTACTGAATACATCGTAACCCAAGGTTTGAACGTGGGCGATGTCATCATTGCCGAAGGTGCCGGTCTGGTACGCGAAGGTACACCTGTGGGTACAGCACAAGGTGCACAAAATCAAGGTAAATAGTGAATTCTAATTTAAGTAAAAACAATGAAAGGTAACATATTTATAAAACGCCCGGTGATGGCTTTCTCCATCTCCATCCTCATTCTTATCGTAGGATTTATTTCACTGGGCACCCTGCCGATTGAGCAGTACCCGGACATTGCTCCTCCGACCGTACGTGTCTCGGCCACCTACACGGGAGCCAGCGCAGACGCTGTAATGAAGAGTGTGATCCAACCTCTGGAAGAGGCAATCAATGGTGTGGAAAACATGACTTACATGCAGTCTACTGCCACGAACTCCGGTTCTGCCGATATATCTATTTACTTCAAACAAGGGACAGACCCCGACATGGCTGCGGTGAACGTTCAAAACCGTGTGAGCAAGGCTCAAGGTTTGTTACCGGTAGAAGTAACGCAAATCGGTGTGACGACCACCAAACGCCAAACCAGTTTCTTGCAAATCGGTTCGTTGTACAGCCCTAACAACCGTTATGACAAGACATTCATTGCCAACTACCTTGACATCAACGTAGTGCCCCGTATCAAACGTGTAGAGGGTGTCGGCGACGTGATGGCCACGGGTGACACGTACAGTATGCGTATTTGGCTGAAGCCGGATGTCATGGCGCAATACGGCCTTGTCCCCACCGACATTACCTCTGCCTTGGGCGAACAGAACTTGGAATCTCCAACCGGTTCATTGGGTGAGAACTCAACGAATACGTTCCAGTTCACCATGAAATATAAGGGACGTCTGACCGATATCAGTCAATTCGAAGATATCGTAGTCCGTTCTTTACCCGACGGTAATATCTTACGCGTAAAAGACGTGGCTCGCGTAGAACTCGGCACTCAGTCATACGCTTTCGACAGTAACGTAGACGGGCATCCGAGCTGTACCTTTATGGTGTTCCAGGTTGCCGGTTCAAACGCCACGGAGGGAAATGCGGAAATCTCCAAATTGTTGTCAGAGATTAACGAAGAACTTCCTGAAGGTCTGGAATTCATGACAATGATGAGTTCCAATGACTTCTTGTTTGCTTCTATCCATGAAGTGGTTGAGACATTGGTAATCGCCATCATCCTCGTTATTTTGGTGGTATATTTCTTCTTGCAGGACTTCAAGAGTACGCTGATTCCGTCCATTTCCATCATCGTTTCATTGGTGGGAACCTTTGCGGCCATGCAAATTGCAGGTTTCAGTATTAACATCCTGACACTATTCGCACTCGTGTTGGTTATCGGTACGGTGGTGGACGACTCCATTGTGGTGGTCGAAGCCGTACAATCCAAATTCGATGTCGGATACACATCGCCCTATCTGGCCACCAAAGATGCATTGTCTGATGTTACCATGGCCGTTATCACTTGTACCCTTGTGTTCATGGCTGTGTTTATCCCTGTGACCTTCATGGGCGGTACGTCCG
>OGES01002801.1_pt1 | contig 10990 bp, 9 predicted proteins | sample 1570711 | NCBI WGS metagenome assembly OGES01 (sample SAMEA2582133, study PRJEB24529) | metagenome | biome: Human gut stool | place: China | collected 2011 | reverse complement strand
GGATGGATTGATGGATGGGATAGGAGGTCAGATGAAAACTTTTTGCAAGCTCACGGCGCAGAGCCCAGCGGCGTCCTATGTGCCGCTTCCAAGGTTCCTTCTCCAAGATGAAGCCCTGCGGGACATCAGCAACGATGCCAAGGTGCTCTACGCGCTGCTGCTGGATAGAGCCAGCATCTCCCGGCAGAACGGCTACGTCGAGCCGGACGGCACAATTCGGCTGTACTTCACCTTGGAGCAGGCGCAGACGAAGCTCCACCGCAGCCGCCAGAGCGCCACGCGGATCTTCCGGGAGCTGGAGTACAGCGGCTTGATTATCCGAAAAAAGCAGGGCTTGGGCAAGCCCGCACTTATTACGCTGAACTATCCAGCGGATGCAAAGCTGATTCAGTCAAAAGAGGATGGCGCAATATCGCACGAATAAAGGTCGAAAACAAGGTGTTTTCCGCCCCACAAGCGCTGAGAAAGCACAGGGGAATATCTTTTCTTATGATCGTCCCCAAATGCGCCTAAATGTTCTACAGAAGCGATAAAGGAGGTACTATGTGAACGCAGAAAAAGCGAATATTCAAAACAGCATGGATGCAGCCGAAATCCCGGAATACGTCTTCGAATCGCTGGCACGGAGTTTGCTTCCGGTAATTCAGAAGTACTACGAAAGCGAAGATGGCAAAAAGGCATTTGCCGAATGGAAAGCAAAGAAGGAGATTTCAGACAGTGCATCTACATAAAGAAGCCGGGAGGATTGCCCTAATCGGCAGTCCTCCCGGCTTTTCCATTACCAGTCTTCAATTTCTTCCATTAAAACAATAAATCCGAACCCATGACCAATTGGTAAAAGGTTCGGATTATATTGTTTTGGTGGACCTGAAGGGATTCGAACCCACGACCTTACGGATGCGAACCGTACGCTCTCCCAACTGAGCTACAGGCCCAAATATTAACTTGGCTGAAAATATCGATCATCAAGTGGGCCCGCTTTATGTCGGGATTGCCCTCCCAACTGAGCTACAGGCCCATGAACTTTTCAGCCCGCATATCATACCACAGCTTTTCTCATTTGTGAAGTCCTTTTTTCACTTTTTTCAAAAAATTTTTGTTGCCTTTCCGAAAACCGTATCGTATAATATCTTTTGTTATCCGTCCTCCGCATACAGCTGCGGGATCGGTCTTGCGCAATGAATGCCCGCGAACCATGTCAGGCGGGGAACCGAGCAGCATTAAGCGGGACCAGTCATGTGCCGCAAGGGCGCCGGTCACGCAGCTGTATACGGAGGACCTTTTCTATCCTCACGAAAGGGGCAATGTGGTATGTATCAGGCGCTGTACCGCAAGTGGCGGCCCAAAACCTTCTCCGACGTGGTCGGGCAGGAGCACGTCACCGAAACGCTGCAGCGGCAGGTCGCGGAGGGACGGCTCTCGCACGCCTACCTTTTCACCGGCACGCGCGGCACGGGCAAAACCACCTGCGCAAAGATCCTCGCCAAGGCGGTGAACTGTGAGCACCCCGAGAACGGTAACCCCTGCAACAAATGCCAGAGCTGCCTCGGCATCGAGTCCGGCGGCTTTCTCGATGTGATGGAGCTCGACGCCGCCTCGAACAACGGCGTGGACCATGTCCGTGCGCTGCGGGACGAGGCCATCTACTCCCCTGCGCAGGTGAAAAAGCGTGTGTACATCATCGACGAGGTGCACATGCTCTCCATCGCGGCGTTCAACGCGCTGCTGAAAATTCTGGAGGAGCCGCCGGAACACCTGATGTTCATTCTGGCGACGACCGAGCTGCACAAGGTGCCCGCGACCATTCTCTCGCGCTGCCAGCGCTTTGCGTTCCGGCGCATTCTGCCGCGCGAGATCGTGGGACGGCTGAACTACATCGCGGAGCAGGAGGGCATCGACCTCCGGCCGGACGGTGCGGAGCTGCTCGCGCACATTGCCGACGGCGCGCTGCGCGACGCGCTGAGTCTTTTGGACCAGTGTGCGGCGGCGGGCGGGACCATCGACAGCGCGGCGGTGCTCGACGCGCTGGGACTGGCGGGCAACCTCCAGACCGCGCAGCTGATGGACTGCGTTCTGCGGCGCGACACAAAGGCCGCGCTGCTGCTGCTCCACCGGCTCTACGGCAGCGGCAAGGACGTGGGCGCGGTGCTCGGCGAGCTGTCCGCGCTCGCGCGCGACCTGCTCATTTCCAAAACGGCTCCCGAGGGCGGCGCGGCGCTGCTCACGGGAGGCTACGACAGCCAGACGATGGACGGCCTTTTGCGGCAGGCCGACAGCGCGCGGCTTATCGCCATCTGCACCACGCTCCAGCGCGCGGCGGCGGACATGAACGTGAGCGTCAACCGCCGCACGGATGCGGAGCTGTGTCTCCTGAAGCTCTGCGACGAAACGCTCTCCGGCGATTTGAGCGCCATCAACGCGCGGCTCGTACGGCTCGAACAGCAGATGGCCACGGGCGTGCGCTATGCCACCGCAGAAGGCGCGGCGCAGGCGGAGAAGCCCGCTCCCGCAAGGGCTGCGGCGAAGCCGACAGCCGTGGAGGACGAGGCTCCTCCCCCGTGGGAGGACAGCGTGCCCGCGCCGGCGGACGGATCCTTTGACGACGCTCCCCCGCCCTACGGCGAGCCGGCAGAGCCGGAACGTCCGCAGAGCGCGATGACGGTTCCCGCGCCGCAGGCCGCAGAGCCGAAGGCGGAAGCGTCCGCACCGACCGGTGACAGCGACATCTGGCTCGCGCTGATGGAGAGCTACAAAAACCGACTCACGCCCGACAAGCGCGCGTTCGTCGGTCAGGCGGACGGGCGGCTCGCCAACGGCGTGCTGACGGTCTACTGTCCGACGGCGGTGACGAAGGCCATGCTCGATACCGAGGCGGTCGTCGCGGTGCTGCGCGAGGTGACGGGCCAGAGTGTCGGTCAGGCGATTGCCGTGCGCTTCGTGGTCGGCGAGCCGGAGGACGGAAAAAAACGCGACAAATTCCAGGACCTGCTGCGTATGGGCAGCAAGTTCGATAACTTCAACATCAAGTAACATCAGGAGGAATACGGATATGGCAAAGGGTTACAGCGCGCGCCGAGGCTTCTCGAACGGCGCGGGACAGGCGGCGCAGCAGATGCAGATGCAGCAGAAGCTCATGCAGATGCAGCAGGAGATGGCGAAGGCTCAGCAGGAGGTCGAGGAGGCCACCTTCACCGCGAGCGTCGGAGGCGGTGCCGTCAGCGCTGCGGCAAACGGCAAGAAGGAGATCACCGCGCTCACCATCAAGCCCGAGGCGGTCGATCCCGAGGACGTCGAGATGCTGCAGGACCTCGTGATCTCCGCGGTCAACGAGGCGCTGCGGCAGGCGGACGACGCGATGAGCAGCCGCATGAACAGCTTCACCAGCGGTCTGAACATCCCCGGTCTGGGGCTATAAGCGCAGAATACAGCAAGGAGACGCCACCCACCGGACGGCGTCTCCTGTTTTTTATTTTTGGCTCAGTCGTTCGCCGGCCGCGCGCAGCGTCCTGCGCAGGAAGATGGCCGAGAGCGTCAGGCTCACGAGCTCGGCGATGGGGAACGACCACCACACCAGCTCCAGCCGTCCGGTCAGGGAGAGCAGATACGCCACCGGCAGCAGCACGCAGATCTGGCGGCAGACCGAGACGATCAGACTGTAAAACGGTGTGCCGAGCGCCTGAAAGACGCTGCCCGAGACGATGCAGAAGCCCGCGAGCGGGAACGTCAGGCCGATGATGCGCAGCGCGGTCCTGCCGATGGTCAGCATCTCCTCCGAGGGGGAGAAGAGACCGAGCAGCGTACCGGGGATGATCTCGAAGAACGCAAGACCCACGCACATGATGGCGATGGCTGTGACAGCCGAAAGGCGGATCGTCCTGCGGAAGCGCTCTGGCTTGCCCGCACCGTAGTTGTACGAAATGATAGGCACCATCGCGTTATTCAGGCCGAAGATGGGCATGAAAATGAAGCTCTGGAGCTTGAAGTACGCGCCGAACACCGCCGTCGCCGCCTCGGTAAAGGAGATGAGGATCTTGTTCATGCCGAACACCATCACCGAGCCGATGGACTGCATGATGATGGACGGCACGCCGACCGCGTAGATCTCCTTGATCGTCGCGGCGTGGGGACGGATCTCGCGGCGGCGCAGATGCACGTCGGGATTGCGCGTGAGGTTGAGATAGAAGCCGATGGACGCGCCGACGAGCTGACCGATAACGGTGGCGATCGCCGCACCGGCGACCTCCAGCCGCGGGAAGCCGAGCAGGCCGAAAATGAGGATGGGATCGAGAACGATGTTGGTGGCCGCGCCGGCGATCTGCGTGATCATGGAGAGGTTCGTGCGTCCCGTCGATTGCAGCAGGCGCTCATTATACATCTGGAAGAACAGGCCGATCGAGCAGCCGATGCAGACGGTCACATAGCCGCGTCCGTAAGTGATGATCTGCGGGTTGTCCGTCTGAAAGCGGAAGAACGGTCCCGCAAGCGTCCAGCCGATGAGGGCGAAGAGCGCGAAATTGCACAGCGTGAGGAACAGGCCGACATTCGCCGCGCGGTCCGCGCCCGCCTGATTCTTCTCGCCCAGCGAGCGGGAGAGCAGGGCGTTCATACCCACACCCGTGCCGCCGGAAAAGGCGATGCACAGCGTTTGGAGCGGGAACGCGAGCGACACGGCGTTCATTGCGTCCTGACTGAGCTTTGCCACAAAGATGCTGTCCACCACGTTGTAGAGCGCTTGAAACAGCATGGATACCATCATCGGCACCGCCATGCTGAAGAGCAGCCTGCCGACCGGCATGGTGCCCATTTTATTTTCCTGTAGGATCTCTTCTCTGATATTTTCGTCCATTTTCCGTATCTCCGTGCGTGAAAGGGTGCTCCGTCCGGCGGACAGAGCACCTTTTTCTTTATTTTTTCAGTTCGCCGTTCGCGGCCTTGGTGAGGTAGGCGTTGATGAAGCCGTCGAGGTCGCCGTCCATGACCGCCTGAATATTGCCGGTCTCGTAGTCCGTGCGCGTATCCTTGACGAGCTGGTAGGGCATGAAGACATAGGAGCGGATCTGGCTTCCCCATTCGATCTTGAGCTGCACGCCCTTGAGGTCGCTGATCTTCTCCGCGTGCTGCTGGATCTTCAGCTCCATGAGCTTGGATTTGAGCATCTGCATGGCGTAGTCGCGGTTCTGGAACTGGCTGCGCTGCGTCTGACAGGCGGTGACGATGCCGGTGGGGATATGAATGAGACGCACCGCAGACGAGGTCTTATTGACGTGCTGGCCGCCCGCGCCGGAGGAGCGGTAGACCTGCATTTCAATGTCCTCGGGTCGAATGTCGACCTCGATGTCGTTGGGCAGCTCGGGCATGACCTCGAGCGCGGCGAAGCTCGTTTGGCGGCGGGCGTTCGCGTCGAAGGGCGAAACGCGCACCAGACGGTGGACGCCGTTCTCGCTCTTAAGGTAGCCGTAGGCGTTCTCGCCCTTGACCATGACCGTCGCGCTCTTGATGCCGGCCTCTTCGCCGTCGATATAGTCCATCATCTCGAACTCGAAGCCGTGCTTGTTCGCCCACTGCATATACATACGGTAGAGCATCTGCGTCCAGTCCTGCGCCTCGGTGCCGCCCGCGCCGGCGTGGAAGGTCAGAATGGCGTTGCAGTTATCGTACTCGCCGGAGAGCAGCGTCGTGAGGCGGACCTCCTCGATCCGCTTCTCCAGATCGGCGAAGCCCTCCTCCAGCTCGGGCAGCAGGCTGGCGTCGTCCATCTCGTTGCCCATGTCGATGAGGGCGAGCAGGTCGTCGCGCGTGGAGACGAGCTTTTCAAAGCGGTGGACCTTATTTTGCAGCTGCTTGGTGCGCATCTGATTGGCCTGCGAGCGCTCGATGTCGTTCCAGAAGCCGTCCTCATGCGCCTCGGCCTCGAGCCGCGCGATCTCGTGCTTGGAGGATTCGATGTCAAGCGCCTTCTGAAGGTTTTCAAACGTGTCGCTCATGGCGAGCAGCTTCTGCTTATAGGAATCGTATTCGATAACAGCCATGGTGATCTCCTCTTCTCATACTGCATTAGCCGAAAAAGTATATCATACCGCCGCGCGAAAGGCAAGGAAAATCCGCCTCGGCGGCGGATTTTCCTAATTTTTTATCGTCAACGGTGCAAACTGCCCCATAAAAACAAAAAATCCACGCACCCCTGCGTGGTTCCGTTCCGGTCGCTCAGCGCTCGCTGACGATCTGCTCCGTCGTGCCGAAGATCATGTCATCGACGTCGAAGCCCTTGAAGTTTTCAAACATCATATTGGTTCTCACGCTCCTTTCTCTTTTCAATTTCAAGTGTAGGATACCACTTCTTCGTCAAGTGCGCAAGTGTGATTTTCCACATATTTCACAAAAATATTTTCGCCGTTTTGTGCTTTACGCTAATTCGTTTTGCTTGTTTCCGCTCAAAGCCCTGTGGTAAAATAATGTATCCAACTTTGTTCTTCGGGAGGCGAAAGGACGCCTATGTACGAATTTTTTGCCGGCGACTACGACGTTGCCGTCATCGGCGCGGGCCATGCCGGCATTGAAGCCGCGCTCGCAAGCGCGCGGTTGGGACGGAAAACGGTCTGCTTCACCATTAACCTTGACGCCGTGGGCAATATGCCCTGCAACCCCGCCATCGGCGGCACGGGCAAGGGCCATCTTGTGCGCGAGCTGGACGCGCTCGGCGGCGAGATGGCAAAGGCCGCCGACCGCGCCTGCATCCAGTATCGCCTTTTGAACCGCGGCAAGGGCCCCGCCGTGTGGTCTCTGCGCGCGCAGGCGGACCGCCGCCGCTATCAGCAGATCATGAAGCATACGCTCGAGCAGCAGGAAAATCTGACGCTGCGGCAGGCGGAGATCGTGGAGCTGCGCGTGGAAAACGGCGCAGTCTCCGCCGTCGTCACCGCGACGGGCGCGGTGTTCGGCGCAAAGGCCGTCATCCTCTGCTCGGGAACCTACCTCGACGGGCGCACCATCGTGGGCGAATGCATTCAGTCAAGCGGCCCCGATGGGATGCACGCAAGCCTGCCGCTCGCGGAGCAGCTGCGCGCGCTCGGACTTCCTCTGCGCCGCTTCAAGACCGGCACGCCCCCGCGCGTCAACGCCCGCAGCGTCGATTTCTCCAAAATGGAGCGGCAGGACGGCGACGCCGAGCCGCTGCCGTTCTCGTTCACGACCGAGCAAGTTCCCTGCAATCAGGCGGTGTGCTACCTCACCTACACGAACGAGGAGACACATCGCATCATCCGCGAAAATCTCGACCGCAGCCCCATCTACTCCGGCGTGATCGAGGGCGTCGGGCCGCGCTACTGCCCGAGCATCGAGACGAAGATCGTCCGCTTCGCGGACAAGCCCCGCCACCAGCTCTTCATCGAGCCGATGGGGCTTGATACCGAGGAGCTGTACATTCAGGGCTTTTCCTCCTCGATGCCCGAGGACGTACAGGTGCGGATGGTCCATACCATTCCGGGGCTCGAGCACGCGGAGATCATGCGCCCCGCCTACGCCATTGAGTACGACTGCATCGACCCCACCGCGCTCAAGCCTACGCTGGAAACGAAAGCCATCGCGGGGCTGTACGGCGCGGGGCAGTTCAACGGCTCGTCCGGTTACGAGGAGGCCGCCGTACAGGGCTTTGTTGCCGGCGTGAACGCCGCGCGCAGGCTCGCGGGGCAGTCTCCCTTTGTCCTCTCCCGCTCGGAGAGCTACATCGGCACACTCATCGACGATCTTGTGACCAAGGGTACGAACGAGCCCTACCGCATCATGACGAGCCGCAGCGAGTACCGCCTGCTTCTGCGGCAGGACAACGCCGACCGGCGGCTCACAAAGCTCGGGCACGACATCGGCCTCATCTCCGACGAGCGTCTTGCCGCCGTGGAGGAAAAGTACGCCGCCGTCGCGCGGGAGATCAAACGGCTCGAGCACACCGGCCTTCCCGCGAGCGATGCGCTCAACGCGCTGCTGCGCTCTCGCGGCACGGCGGAGATCACGGACGGCAGCCCGCTCATCGCGCTGCTGCGCCGCCCGCAGCTGCGCTACGACGATCTGCGGGCCTTCGATGCCAGCTGCACCGCCTGTCCGCAGGATGTTGCCGAGCAGGTGGAGATCACCGTGAAGTACGAGGGCTACATCCGTCGCCAGATGGCCGCGGTCGAGGAGTTTACGCGGCTAGAGAGCCGCCTGCTGCCCGAGGAGCTTGACTATTCCAGCATCGACGGTCTGCGGCTCGAGGCGCGGGAAAAGTTAGCCGCCATCCGTCCCCGTTCGCTCGGACAGGCGGGGCGCATTTCGGGCGTCTCTCCCGCCGACCTTGCCGCCCTGATGATTTTTTTGGAGAAGGAGAAGCGCCATGAAAATTCTTGACCTGACCCACCTCATCGAAGAGGCCATGCCCGTCTATCCCGAGACCGAGCCGCCGAAGCTCACGCCCTCGAACACCTTTGAGCAGCACGGCTTCCGCGAAACACTGCTGACGATGGGCTCCCACACCGGCACGCACATGGATGCCCCTGCGCATATGCTGCGCGACGGCAAGACGCTCGATCAATTTCCGGCGGACAAGTACGTCGGCACGGCCTATGTGCTCGACTGCTCCGACCTTGCGGGAAAGGAGATCCCCAAAGCGCGGCTCCAGCTCCATGCAAGCGAGATCGAGGCTGCCGACTTCCTGCTCTTCTACACCGGCTGGGAGAAATATTGGGGCAGCGAGCAGTACTTCTCCCCCTTCCCCGTGCTCTCGCTTGAGTCGGCGGAGTACCTTGCCGCCTTTCCGCTCAAGGGCGTTGGCACCGACGCCATCTCCATCGACCCAATGGACACGGTGGACTATCCCGTGCACAAGATCCTGCTCGGCGCAGGCTTTGTGAACACGGAAAACCTTTGCAATCTCGCCTCCCTTGTGGGGAAAACCTTTCCCTACGCGACGCTCCCCCTGCGCTTCAAGAACGCTGACGGCTCGCCCGTGCGCGCCGTCGCCATGCCGGAGGATTGAACGAAAACCCGCTCTGCCGTGGGCAGAGCGGCTTCCTTATATTATATAATGACGGAATGCGGCAAAGCCTCCGGTTTGCACCGGAGGCTTTGCCGTGAGTGAAGAAAAGATCGTCGCCCTTGAGCGAGTTGTTTCGATCAGACGTTGCCGATGGTGGCGACCATGACAGCCTTGATGGTGTGCATCCGGTTCTCGGCCTCGTCGAACACCTTGGAGTTCGGGGAGAGGAACACCTCGTCGGTGACCTCGCGGATGTCGTAGCCGAGCTCCATCTGGCTCTTGGCCATGGTGGTGTCGAAGTCGTGGAAGGAGGGCAGGCAGTGCAGGAAGATGCAGTCGCTGTTCTCGGTGGCCTTCATCACGTCGCCGGTGACCTTGTAGGGGGTGAGCTGCTTCACGCGCTCGGGAATCTTGTCCTCCTCGCCCATGGAAGCCCAGATATCGGTGTAGAGAGCGTCGGCGCCCTTGAGCAGAGCCTTGTCCTCGCCGTACTCGACGACGGCGCCGGTCTCCTTGGCGACCTCGCGGCAATACTCCACGACATCAGCGGCGGGAGCGAGCTCCTTCGGGCCCCAGCCGACATAGTGCATGCCGAGCTTGGCGCAGATGTACATCAGGCAGTAGGCCACGTTGTTGCGGGTATCGCCGCAGAAAACGAGCTTGCACTTGTTGAGGGGCTTCTTGGTGTTCTCCATCAGGGTGAGGATGTCGGCGAGCGCCTGGGTGGGATGATCGACGTCGGTCAGACCGTTCCACACGGGAACGCCGGCGTTGGCGGCGAGACCCTCGACGACCTTCTGGTCGTAGCCGCGGTACTCGATGCCGTCGAAGAAGCGGCCGAGGACCTTCGCGGTGTCGACCATGGTCTCCTTCTTGCCCATCTGGGAGGACTTGGAGTCGAGGAAAGTGACGTGGGCGCCTTCGTCATAGGCGGCGACCTCAAACGCGCAGCGGGTGCGGGTGGAGGTCTTCTCGAAGAGCAGAACGATGTTCTTGCCGGCGAGCAGGTTGCCGCGGATGCCGGCGCGCTTCTTCGCCTTCAGATCGGCGGCGAGGTTGAGCATATAGCGGATCTCATCGGGGGTGAAATCCTTCAGCGTGAGAAAAGAACGGCCTTTGAGATTAACAGGCATGGGATAGTCCTCCTTCAAGATAGTTCGCCCCCAATGGGGGAAATTGACTCATGTTCTGTACATAGCATATCAATTTTTGAAAAATGCGCTGGACATTTTCAGTTATTTTTCTTGTATTTAACGGCAAATTTGCGTGGCGTGCCCTTTGCCGCTCCGCTTCCCTGCGAGCTTTCCGGCACTTGCCAAATGGGCCGCCTCTGCGGTATACTATACACCGAAACAACGCATAAGGCAACCCCGCGCCGTCCGGCGCGGGTCGAATGAGGTGACCGATATGAAAGACCTTGCCGCGATGCAGTCCTTTGAGCGCTCCCGTCTCGACCGGAGCAAGCTGTGCTCGTTCGACAACGAGACCATCGAGGCGCCGACCGCGCCGCTGATCCATCAGGAGGCCCGCTTCCTCTACATCTGCGAGGGGCACGGCGTCATCCGCATCCAAGGGCACGACGTGGAGCTGCGGCCGAATACGCTTCTCTCCATCCTGCCGTGGCAGATCACGGCGGTGACGGAGGTCGCCGAGCCGCTGCAATATCACCTCGTGATCTACAACCTCCACACGCTCAACCGCTACATCCGCGCCTTCTCCGACGAGCGCGGCGACGCGGTGGATTGGCTCGCGCATATTGAGCGGCAGCCCGCGCTCTACTGCAACGAGGGGCAGGCCCACCGGATGCAGCAATTTTTCCTCTCGCTGCGCGAGGAGGTGGGGCTGGAATCCATTCTCGGCGTGGCCCCGCCGAAGGTCCTCGGCTCGCTCGCCGTCGTCAACCGCCTCGTCGAGCTGGTGATCCTCATGGAGCGCTTCCGCGCCGAGCAGCCCGAGCCCGCCGCGGCCGACCGCGCCTCCGCC
>OGES01002799.1_pt1 | contig 10994 bp, 9 predicted proteins | sample 1570711 | NCBI WGS metagenome assembly OGES01 (sample SAMEA2582133, study PRJEB24529) | metagenome | biome: Human gut stool | place: China | collected 2011 | reverse complement strand
GGTAGTACAGCCCCTCGACCAGAAGAGCCGACGAGAGCAGGGATGGGACCGGGTCGGTCGCCACGATGCGCTGCGCCCGGTTGGAGGCCAGCAGCAGGTGGTCTGCCTGCGCGGCCAGAGGGGAGCGGCGGTCGCAGGTGATGAGCAGGACCGAGGCACCCCGCTCGCGGGCGGCGCGGGCCGTTTCCAGCAGGCGCTCGCTGCGGCCGGAGTTCGAGATGAGCAGCAGGGCGTCCCGCTCGGTCAGGGTGGCGGCAAAGGCTCTGGTCCGGCCGGGCACGGCGCTGGTCATGCAGCGCTTGCCCAGACTGCCGAGCTTGAGCGACGCATCCATGGCCACGGGCAGGCTGTTGTCGGAGGCTTCGACCTCGATCAGCTCCGCGCTGCGCAGGACACTCATCGCCTTCCGCAGTTGGCGCAGATTGAGTGCCTGGATGGTGGCGCGCACCTCTTCCTGCCGGTTGGCCTGCACCGACTGCAGGGCCTGCCGTAAGGGGTCCGGACTGGTGGAGCGCTGGGTCTCCGTCTCCTGCTGGTCCATCACATCCCGCGCGAGTGCCAGCTGGAATTTGCGGTAGTTGTCAAAGCCGAGCTTGTGGCACAGCCGGGTGACGGTGGCTTCCGAGGACTGGCTGGCGCGGGCAAGCTGGGCCGAGGTGACCACAGACGCCCATTTCACATCGTTGAGGATGCAGTCTGCAATGCGCCGTTCCGCGCTGTAAAGCTGGATGCCAGAACACAGCAGCGTGACGACGCTTCCCGGAGAATCGCGCATAGAAGATACCTCCCTACATCTATGAAGCGCTTTCGGTGGAGTTTTTTCCTAGTGTAGCAGTTTTCGCGAGAAAAATCAATTATTTCCATGAAGGAGGCTGAACAGGACCGGAACACCGCCAGTTTGGCAAATCCAGACAAAAAGCGGCAAAAAGATCCCCCGTGCAAATCGCACGGGGGATCGTGAGTTCCGGGGATCAGCAGCCTTCCTTTTCGGCCAGCTTGCGGCCCATGAGCACGCCCATGACGGACGCCATCATCAGGCCGCGGGTCCAGCCGGAAGAATCGCCCAGGCAGTGCAGGCCCTGAATGTTGGTGTCGAGGTTCTCATCCATCTTGACCTTGTTGGAGTAGAACTTCAGCTCCGGGCTGTAGAGCAGGGTCTCGTTGGCGGCAAAGCCGGGCACCACCATATCCAGCATCTTGATGAACTCGATGATGTTGGTCATGGCGCGGTAGGGCATGGCGGCGGTGATGTCGCCGGCCACGGCGTCCTTCAGGGTGGGCTTGACGTTGGACTGCGCCAGCTCCTTGGCCCAGGTGCGCTTGCCGTCCAGAATGTCGCCGTAGCGCTGGACCATGATGTGGCCTGCGCCCAGCATGTTGGTCAGCTCGCCCACCTTCTGTGCGTAGGCGATGGGCTGGTTGAACGGTTCGGTGAAGTTGTGGGAGACGAGGATGGCGAGGTTGGTGTTCTCGCTCTTCTTCTCCTTGAAGCTGTGGCCGTTGACGACGGCCAGGTCGTTGTCGTAGTTCTCCTGCGCCACGAAACCGCCGGGGTTCTGGCAGAAGGTGCGGACCTTGTTCTTCCAGGGCTTGGGGTAGCCGATGAGCTTGGACTCATACAGCACCTTGTTGACCTTCTCCATGACCTCATTGCGGCACTCGACGCGGACGCCGATATCGACGGTGCCGGGCTTGTGGGCGATGTGGTGTTCGGCGCAGATCTTTTCCAGCCAGTCCGCGCCGCGGCGGCCGGTGCCGATGACGACGGTGTCGGCATAGACGGCGCGGGGCTCGCTGTCGCTGCCCTCGCGGAGATACACGCCCTTGCAGATCTCGTCTTCCAGGATGATGTTCTCACACTCGGTGGAGAAAAGCATCTCGACGCCGTTGTCGGCCAGATAGTTCTGGATGGCCAGATAGAGCTGCTGGGCCTTTTCGGTGCCCAGATGGCGGATGGGGCAGTCCACCAGCTTCAGACCGGCGTGGATGGCATTCTTGCGGATCTCCTTGATCTCCTCGCCGGTGTAGATGCCCTCCACATGGGGGTCTGCGCCGAACTCCAGATAGATCTTGTCGGTGTAGTCGATGAGCTCCTGCGCGAACTCCTCGCCGATGAGGCTGGGCAGGTCGCCGCCGACCTCATAGGACAGGCTCAGCTTACCGTCCGAGAAGGCACCGGCACCGGAAAAACCGGTGGTGATGGCGCAGGTGGGGCGGCAGTTGACGCAGTGGCCAAGCTCTGCCTTGGGGCAGTGGCGCTTTTCCACCGGCTTGCCTTTTTCCACCAGCAGGATCTTCTTTTTGCTGCCGTGGCGCAGCAGCTCCACGGCGGTAAAGATGCCGGCCGGGCCGGCGCCAACGATGATCAGATCGTACTTTTCCATTGTTCTGTAATCCTTTGCTGTATTTGATAAAAAACCGCTCAGGCCGCGCTGCGGCCAGTTCCCCCGATGGGGAGCTTTTATGCGGGCTTATTTTACGGGTCGTCTTCCTGCTCCACCTCAGCGCTCTCGTCCACATGGTCGAGTTCGACGGCAGTGGCTTCCACATCGGCATGGGCGACCTCCGGGGCGACGATGCCGTCGCCGTTCAGGTCTTCCCCGGTGACGGCTTCCAGCATGGACTGCGTCTCCGGGTGCAGCTTCAGGAACCGCTTCACCGCGATGACGGTGTACAGCGCACTGAGCAGGTTCAGCGCACCCTCCACGATGAGGATGACGCCGATGGCCATGACCAGCGTTTCCATAGTGCCGAAGGGGTCGAGGATCATGACGATGCCCAGCACGATGCTCAGCACGGCCAGCAGCAGGAAGCCTTTCCAGCTGGGATACTGGCACTTGCGCAGCTCCAGTGCGTTCTGGATGCGGCCCAGACTGTCGAAGATGACGAACAGGCCGAAGACGATGGGCAGGATGCGCACCACGATGTCGCTGCGGATGATGAGGAACGCCCCCAGCCCCAGACAGACCAGACCGGAGATCAGGGTCAGCTGGCTCTGGAAGACACCGCGCTCCACCGCAAAATAGCGGACGAGCTGCACCGCTGCGCAGGCCAGCACCACGCCGCCCAGCGCATAGCAGACGATGTTCAGCGCCGTGCCGGGCTTCATGACCAGAAAAATGCCCAGCCCGACGTACAGCAGGCTCATGAGGATCAGATTCCACTTCAGCTTTTTTACCATAGAGATCACGTTCCTTTCGTTTGCAGGGCCGCTGCCCGCACCCGGGTCAGTGGTACAGGGGTGCGATGGTGGTCTTGTTGATACGGGCATAGAAGGCCAGACTCATCAGGATGCTGACGACTTCCGCAATGAGGAAGGCCCACCAGACATTGTTGACGCTGCCGGTCTGTGCCAGCAGCCACGCTGCCGGCAGCAGCACGAACAGCTGGCGGCAAACCGAAACGATCAGGCTGAAGACGCCGTTGCCCAGCGCCTGAAACACCGAGCTGAGCACGATGCTGACGCCCGCCAGCAAAAAGTGCAGGCAGATGATGCGCATGGCCGGGATGCCGATGGCCAGCATGGCGTCGCTGGCGGCAAAGATGCTCAGCACCTGCCCGGGCGCAAACTGGAAGATGCAGAAGCCCGCCAGCATGATACCTTCGGCGTAGCACTCCGCCAGTTTGATGGTCTTTTTCACGCGGTCCGGTCTGCGGGCACCGTAGTTGTAGCTGATGATGGGCACCATGCCGTTGTTCAGGCCGAAAATGGGCATAAACACAAAGCTTTGCAGCTTGAAGTAGACGCCGAACACCGCCACCGCCGTAGCGGAGAAGGCCATCAGGATCAGGTTCATGCCGAAGGTCATCAGGCTGCCCACGCACTGCATGGCGATGCTGGGCAGACCCACCGTGTAGATGCGGCCGATGGCCTTGGCGCTGGGCCGGAAGCCCTTGAAGCTGATCTGGATATCCGGGTTTTTGCGGGTGTTGAAGTACAAGGTCATGCCTGCGCCGCAGAACTGGCCGATGACCGTTGCCACCGCCGCGCCGGTGGTGCCGGACAGCGCCTGCCCGCAGTAGCCGAAGATGAAGATGGGATCCAGAATGATGTTGACCACTGCGCCCACCAGCTGGCTGATCATGCTCAGCTGGGTGCGGCCGGTAGCAGCCAGAAGCTTTTCGCCCATGGTCTGGGTGAAAATGCCCAGACTGAAGATGCAGCACACCGACAGATACTGGATGCCCTGCTGCGCGATCACGGGGTCACTGGTCTGGGCGTAGAAGTAGGGCTTCATGCAGGTAAGGCCGATGACAAAGAACACCGCAAAGCTGCACAGGGAAAGGAAAATGCCGTTTTCCGCGGTGGCGTTGGCGCGGCGCTGGTTCTTTTCGCCAAGGCTCTTGCTCAGCAGGGCGTTCACGCCCACGCCGGTGCCCACGCCCACGGCGATCATGACATTCTGCAATGAAAAGGCCAGCGATACGGCGGTGAGGGCGCTCTCACTGACATGGGACACGAACACCGAGTCCACCACGTTGTACAGCGCCTGCACCAGCATGGAGATCATCATCGGGATGCTGAGCTTGAGCAAAAGCGGGTTGATCTCCATGGTGCCCATGATGTTTTCCCGCACCTCGGCGGGTGCGGTCTGCGATTGATTTGTTTTCACGATTTCTCCTTGCCGGAAACGTGGGCAGGGCGCAGAAGCGCCCTGCCCACGTTCTGTCGTTGTTTCTTGGGTCTTGCCGGGTTTTACAGCGTCTTTTCCTTTGCGGCGGCTGCGTCCAAGATCATCTTCACGCAGGTCTCGCGGCCAAGGGCGGCGTTAATGGCCAGATCGTAGTTGTGGGCATCGCCCCAGCGGTTCTGGGTGTAGTAGTTGTAGTAGGCCGAGCGGTTGCGGTCGGTCTTTTCCACCTCGTCCTTGATGCCCTTTTCGTCCTTGGCCTTTACCAAGGGGTTGGTCTTGGCGTACTGCAAGCGCCACTCCTTGGGTGCATACACGAACACCCGCAGCACGTCCTTGCGCTCCCGCAGGACGTAGTCACCGCAGCGGCCAAGGATCACGCAGGGGCCTTCCTCGGCCAGCTGCTTGATGATACGGCTCTGCAGAATGAACACCTGATCGCCCAGCGGCAGCTCGTTGCCCATGGTGTACAGGCTGTACAGCAGGCTGTGGGTATGCCGTTTCTCGCTGGCGGCAACAGCCTCCTCCGACAAGCCGGAGTTCTTTGCTGCCATGGTGATCAGCTCCTTGTCGTAAAGCTTGATGCCCAGTGCATTTGCCACGTCCTCTGCGATGTAGCGTCCGCCGGTGCAGTACTCACGGCCCAAAGTGATGATCGTCTTTGCCATAATATGTTCCTCCCATGTTGATGATTTATCCCAAAAAGCTCTTGGCTGTGCTGCCTCTCAGGAGACAGAAGGCTCGGTGCTTTGGTTTGCTTCCAATAGTGGCGGCGGAGGCGCAGGCAGGCGCACCTCTGCAAACTGCATGGTGCCGGTATGGTCCACGATGTAAACGCTGCACCGCCCGCCTGCGGCGGTCTGCTCGGGCGGGAAGCGGAAGCCGCCGGTCCGTGTCCGCTCCATCCGCCGGAAGGTGCGGTGGGCTGTGGTGGCGTGGGCTACTCCGTCGTGGGGGCTGCAGGCCGCCCAGCCGGAAAATTCTGCCGGGAGCAGCTGCCGCTGGCCTTTCTGAGCCAGATACCAGCAGTCATCCTCGGCGCTGTACACAAAGTCGCAGGAGACCCGCCGGGGGCGGTTGGCCTCGGTGTCCCGGGGCTTGGGGCGGAGAGCGATGGCCCGCCCGGTGAAGTAGCGGGCAAAATCCGTCACCGCCATCGTGCAGTTCACGGCCCCGTCGCTGTCGGCGGTGGGGTCGTTGAGCAGGACATAATCGGCGAGGACCGCGTCGTCGTGGCCGAAGCCCTGCAGACCCATCCAGACCCCGATGGGGTCCCGCTGGCCCCGGATGCGGCGCTCGATGCGCACGGCCACAGAACAGCCGTCGTGTATCTGCTCCCGCAGATCCTGCAGGTCCATCCACGCCTGCCAGCAGGGAAAACCGCAGCAGCCCGCTGCCGCGGCGGCGAAAGCGCCGTTGCTGGTGCTGCCGGTGGTCTTGTCCTCCATGACGTAGGCCACCTCTTCGGGCAGGATGTCCTCGCCCCAGCGGTTCATCAGGGCCGCCATCACCAGCGGCAGGTCCATGTCCCGGCCAAAGCTGGGATCATGGGCCGAGAGGCAGTATTCCGGTAAGTACAGGCGGCGGTTGATGGGGTGGCCGCTCTGCTTATCCCACGCAAGGGGGCGGACCGCCGCCGCCAGCAGCCGGAGAGCCGGGGTGACTTTATCGTCGTTGGTCGAAAGATTGACCTGAAGCTGGACGCCGGTGCCGCCGCCGGGCAGCGCCACCGTCACGGTGTCGCCCATCAGGAAGATGAGGCCGTCGTCGCTGTGGGTGCTGATGCTGGCCCGGGGGTAATCCGGCGCCCACTTGCCAAAGCTCATCCAGCCCGTCCAGCTGCCGCCTGCATAGACGCGGCAGCGCACCTCCACCATCGTGTTCTGGGGCGCGTGGGCGTTCCAGCTGACGTTCAGGTTGCAGAAGGCCGGCATGGCGAACTCAGGCGTCGTGTAGCTGCCGTATTGCAGGTACCGCCCGGCCACGCTGTCCAGCACGACGCTGCCGTTGTCCAGCGCTACATTATCGAGCTGTCCGCGGGAAAATGTCTCCGTGCCCTGCAGCACCAGATTGTTCCGCTGTTCCATTGCACGCATCCCCTTTCCGCGTCGGTGTGTCGTTTATTCCTCGTCGTCGCTGCGCTCCTCGGCCATCTCGGCTTCATACTCGGCGTCGTGGAGCTTGCGGATGTTCTCCTCGATGTGGAACACCCGGTCGAGGTCGCCGTAGACGATCTGGCTGGTGATCTCCACCTGGAACCAGAAGCCGAACACCAGCATGAGCAGCAGGCCCAGCGGCATACAGAGGATGACGAGGCCCCAGAACAGTACCGTCACGAGAGACGCAGCCAGTGCGTGGGGCAGGAAAGCGATCATGCAGTTGACGCTGTTCTTGAGCGTCTGGCCGAAAGGCTGGTCCAGCAGGACCACCTGGGGCCACATGTAGGAGAACAGCATGTGGAAGATGACGAGGTTGAGCACCGTGGCCACCCACATGCCTACGCCGACGTTGGTGCCGTGGTAGAGCAGGTTGAAGCAGAAGTACACGAGGAAGACCTGCACCGTGACCACGACGCAGTAGAGCATGCCCGGCAGGATGCTGGCTTTGAAGTTTTGCTTGAAGGCCTTGCGGTAGGTGGTCCACCAGTAACCGGCCTCATCGCGCAGAGCGCGCAGGACAGTGTCGTACATGCCTGCCAGCACCGGACCGGCCAGGATGCCGCCCACGGCGGCGCTGAGCACCATGACGGGCAGGCTGTTCATCAGGAAGCCGATGTACACCAGACAGATGACGGGCAGAAAGCCTAGACAGGTGAGCAGGTTTGCAAGGAACATCCCGCTCATATCCCGGCCCACCAGCTCGAAGAAGCGGCCTACGCCGGTCTTGCGGGGGGCGTCCTTTTCGACGCCCGGTCCGGACTTGAAATCGTTTGCAGAAGGGAACAGACTCATGTTGTATGGTTATCCTCTCTCGCCGTCCCGAAAGACGGCTTACATTGCACAGCACAGTTTTGGCAGGAAGCGCCATTGTGCTGGCTTTCTGATTATAAATATACCCGGATTTTGTGGATTTTGCAAGCCGCAAAGCCCTCTAAATGTAAAAAAAGTATTTCCTCTCCCTTTTTGGGGCGGAGTGTGATACAATAGAAACGGCTTTTTGAGCCAGAAGGAGGTATCGCTCTGTGAGCATTTTCCGCACCATTGCGTTATTCGTTTATCTGTTCGGGTACATGATCGTCCATTACAGTGTGCTGTGCAAAGCCGAGCGTGCGCTGGCCGCAGGCGACACCGAGACGGTGCGCCAGCTGGTAAAAAAGCACATCCCCCATTGGAGCAAAGGCATCCTGAACGTCACCGGCGTCCGGCTCAGCGTCGAGGGAGTGGACAACATCCCGAAGGATGGCCCCTGCGTCTTTGTGGCGAACCACCGCAGTTATTATGACATCCCGCTGCTGCTGGCCGGCCTCGATGAGCCCTATGGCATCCTCGCCAAGGAAGAGCTGGGAAAAATTCCGCTGCTCAACCGCTGGATGAAGCTGCTGGGCTGCGTTTTCGTCCAGCGCGACGATGTCCGCGCCTCGGTGCGCGCGTTGAACGACGCCACCGCCATCGTAGAGAGCGGCAGGAGTTTCATCATCTTCCCTGAAGGCACCCGCTACAAGGGCGAAGAGGGCGGCGCCGGTGAGTTCAAGGCCGGTGCCTTCCGCATTGCGGTCAAGACCGGCGCGCCGGTGGTGCCGGTGGCCATCTCCGGCGCACGGGGCCTGTTCGAGGCCCACGGCAACCGTGCCACCCCCGGAACGGTACACGTCCGGGTGCTGCCGCCCATCCGGACGGCAGGCATGAGCCGGGCCGAGCAGAAGCAGCTGCCCGACGCCGTCCGCCAGACCATTCTGGCAGAGTTATAACTTTTTTGGAGGACACTGCCTCATGGCAAGCTACCGTTACGAGCGCGACATCGACCCGAAAGACATTGCCCCTCGCAAGGAAAGACAGTACACCCGCAAGGAGCGCTGGGCCAACTGGTGGGACTATAACCTGAAATGGGTCATCATCATCGGCATCGCCGCGGCTTTTGTGGCCTACAACTTCATCGGACAGTATTTCTTCGTCACCAAGCCCGATTATAACGTGGCCGTGGTGGCTCCCTACTATCTGCCCGAGGACACCGTGAACGCTTTGCAGGATGCACTGGCTGCCTACGGCGAAGACCGCAACGGCGACGGCAAGGTGGTCGTGACCCTCAACGTCTACACCCTCGACTACTCCGACACTGAGACCCAGACCGAGAGCGCCGCCTATCTGACCATGGCCGGAACTACCAAGCTGGCCACCGACGTACAGGGCGGCCTCAGCTCTGTCTTTCTGCTCTGGGACCCGGCGGGCTTTGAAGAAAGCACCGGCTCGCTGCGGTATCTCGACGGCACTCTGCCCGCCGCCGACAGCGACGAGGACTGGTGGAACATGGTGTACAAGTGGGATGACTGCCCGGCCCTGGCCAGCCTCGACCTCGGTGACTACGGCCCCGACACCACCCAGAGCAGGAGTGGTTCCAGTCAGGAGTATATGTCCCAGTTCTATGTGGGAATGCGGGGCGCGTGGAACAGCGGCACTGCTGATAACCTCGCCGGAGGCGAAGAATTCTGGCAGAAGCTGACCGAAGGCGCTGCCTCCACGGCAACCCCGGAGGACTGAGCCATGCGGTACCGTGTTCTCTCCAAGGGGAAGGCAAAGCATCTCAGCATCCCTGAAAAGCCTGCCGAAAAAACTGCATCTCTGAAGGCTGCCGACCTTGACAACCCCTATGGCCGGGTGTTCGGCACCCCCCGCAGCAGGGAAGACCTGCGCAAATAAGCAAGAACGCCCTCTCCGGCAATGTCGGAGGGGGCGTTCTTTGTTTATCGGCCAAAGAGCCGCTGCGTTTCCTGCAAAAAGAAGCGGGCCGGGGTGGAGGGCGTGACGTTCTGGGGATAGACGACACAGAAGGTCCAGAACGCTTCATATTTGTCTTCCAGATAGAAATAAGCGAGCTCTTTCTGTACATTGAAAAGGGGGATATAGCTTTCCGGCGCAAAGGTGATGCCGAGGTCGTTGGACGCAAAGCAGAGGGCGCTCTGGACGCTGCTGGTCTCCAGCCGGATCTTCGGCACGATGCCTGCATGGCGGAGGATGCGGTCGGAGATCTGCCGGACGCGCTGCTGCGGGTGGGCGAGGATGAACTGCTGCTCTGCGGCCAGCGCCGGGTCGAGAAAGAGGTGCGCAAAGCCGGGTTTGGAGTAGGCTTTGCGGGTGAGGGGATTGTCTTTCGCCATCGCTATGACATAGCGGTCGTCGCTGACGCGGGTATAGCCTGCGTGCTCGCAGAGCAGAGGCAGATGCATGAGGGCCATATCCAGCTCGTTGTTGTCGATGAGCTTTTCCAGCGTGAGGGAAGTCCCCTCTGTGATGGCAAGATGGATGTTCGGATAGCGGTTCTGGAAAGAAAAAAGCACCTCGGGCAGAACGATGGAACCGATATGGGGAGAAGTCCCGAGGCGGAGGATGCCTTTGCGCTCGGCCTGTATCTCGCACAGCTCCTGGTCGAAGCTGCGGGCCAGCGCGATGGACTGACGGGCAAACTCGATGTATTTCTGGCCCGCGTAGGTGGGGACGAGCCCCCGCTTGGTGCGCTCGAAAAGCTGGGTCTGAAGCTGTGTTTCCAGCCGTGTGAGGAAAATGCTGAGCGCAGGCTGGGTGATATAGAGCTTTTCGGCGGCTTTCGAGAGGCTTTTTTCCTGATAGATGGTCAGAACATATTCAAAATCTCGGTATTCCATGAGACAGCTCCATTCTGCCAGAGAGGGCGTAGCGTCGCTTTTATCATAGCGCAAAACGGGAAAAATGAAAAGCAGAACTGGCCGGTGCTCTGCATCGGCCAGTTCCGGGAAGAGGAAGGAGCGAGAATGCGTTTCAGACGACGATGGTGCCGATGAGGCAGCCGAAGACGATCATGATGAGGCCGATGATCCAGTGGGGGAGGAAGTTGGTCTTCATGACGTCCTTCAGGGACATACCGGACACAGCCAGACCGAGGTAGGTGGAGGCGATGACCGGAGCCATCGTGAAGCAGGAGTCGGCGCCGACGCCGAACGCGATGGCGACGCTGGTGGCCGGGATGCCATAGTTGACGCAGACCTCGATCAGCACGGGCAGGATGCCGTAGTACAGCGGGTCAGGAGAGACGGCCAGACCGATGAAGCCGCCCAGGAAGGCGAAGACGAGATGCAGATGCTTGGCCAGTGCGGCGGGCAGGATGTTGATGATAAACTCTGCCATGGCGACGATCATGCCGGTGTTGTTCAGGATGCCGACCATGACACCGGCG
>OGES01002796.1_pt1 | contig 10999 bp, 10 predicted proteins | sample 1570711 | NCBI WGS metagenome assembly OGES01 (sample SAMEA2582133, study PRJEB24529) | metagenome | biome: Human gut stool | place: China | collected 2011 | reverse complement strand
TGGGAGAAGGAATTTTATTCTTTCTGGGTAATGTAATGGTGGAAACCGGAATGACTCCGCAGGAAATAGCCGAACAAGTGGCTGCCGGGAAAGTAGATGTCACCCGGGTACCGGTATGTACTCCCGGCCAGCGGGAAAAAGCGTTGCAACCCTATATCGAGGCCAGTATCCGTCGGATTTCCGACAACCGGAAACGGCGTGAGAATTATATCGCAACGATCGGAGAGGGAGCAAAGCCTTATCTTTATGTCATTGTCGCTACCGGTAATATTTACGAAGACGTGGTACAGGCACAGGCGGCTGCCCGGCAAGGGGCGGATGTCATTGCTGTGATCCGTACAACGGGGCAAAGTTTGTTGGACTATGTACCCTATGGGGCTACGACAGAAGGATTCGGCGGAACTTTTGCCACCCAGGAAAATTTTCGGATTATGCGGAAAGCTTTGGATGAGGTAGGAGAAGAAGTCGGTCGTTATATTCGGCTGTGTAATTATTGTTCCGGTTTATGTATGCCGGAGATTGCTGTGATGGGAGCTTTGGAAGGGCTGGATGTGATGTTGAACGATGCGTTGTATGGGATTTTATTCCGGGATATCAATATGCAGCGGACGTTGGTCGACCAGTTTATGTCGCGGGTGATCAACGGCTTTGCCGGAGTGATAATCAACACAGGCGAAGATAACTACCTGACTACTGCCGACGCTGTCGAAGAAGCACATACTGTTTTGGCTTCCGATCTGATCAATGAACAATTGGCTTTATTGGCCGGGCTGCCGGAAGAACAAATGGGCCTGGGACATGCTTTTGAAATGGATCCCATGCTGGAAAACGGCTTTTTGTACGAATTGGCTCAGGCCCAGATGACCCGGGAAATTTTTCCGAAGGCTACTTTGAAATATATGCCTCCGACGAAATTTATGACCGGAAATATTTTCCGCGGACATATTCAGGATGCTCTTTTCAATATGATCGGAATCTGGACTTCACAAGGTATTCAACTGTTGGGAATGCCGACCGAAGCCATACATACTCCATTTATGTCGGATCGTTATCTGTCGATCGAGAATGCCCGTTATATTTTTAATAATATGAAAAATATCGGAGATGAAGTGGTCTTTAAAGAAAACGGGATTATACAAAACAGGGCGAAAGAAGTGTTGGATAAAGCTACCGTTCTCTTGGAAAAGATTGAACGGGAAGGACTTTTTACAGCCTTGGAAAAAGGAATTTTTGCCGATATCAAGCGTCCCAAAAACGGAGGAAAAGGCTTGGACGGCGTTTGTGCCAAGGGAAAGAACTATAGCAATCCTTTTGTAGAGATTATGATGAACAGATAACAAAAATCGTAAATCAAATAAAGATTATGAGCGGAGGTTTATATTCAACAGAAGGGAGAGATTTCGATCAAACCCTCGATCTGAAAAAGATAAAACCCTACGGGGATACGATGAACGACGGAAAGACACAGCTGAGTTTCACTTTACCTGTACCTGCCGGAGATGAAGCGATAGAGGCTGCTAAACAGTTGATGAAAAAAATGGGATTTGAAAATCCTCAGGTGGTGTTTCATCAGGAACTGACGAAAGGATATACTTTTTTTAATTGTTATGGAAATTGTGTACACACGGTAGATTATAGCCATATCTATGTGCCGAAAGTGGAATCGACCAAGTGGGATATGGGAGAGACCGATCAGTTTGTCCGGGAACATATCGGTCGGAAAATTGTGGTGATCGGAGCTAGTACCGGAACAGATGCCCATACGGTGGGAATCGACGCTATTATGAATATGAAAGGTTTTGCCGGACATTATGGTTTGGAGCGGTATGAAATGTTCGAAGCCTTGAATATGGGTAGCCAGGTGACCAACGAGGAATTTATCGCTAAGGCTATCGAGTTGAAAGCCGATGCTTTATTGGTTTCGCAGACCGTGACTCAGAAAGATATTCATATTAAAAATCTGACGGAACTCGTGGAGATGTTAGAAGCCGAAGGATTACGGGACAAAGTGATCCTGGCTTGTGGTGGTCCCCGGATTTCACATGAGTTGGCGAAAGAATTGGGGTACGATGCCGGCTTCGGGATGAATACCTATGCCGACGATGTCGCCTCGTTTATTGCGCAGGAATTGGATCGAAGAATGAATCATTGAAAATATACAAGCTATGGAAAAAGAACAAATCAGGGAAGTGATTGCCAGGAGAGTGGCAATGGAACTCCACGATGGAGACGTGGTGAATCTGGGTATCGGTTTGCCGACTTTAGTGCCGAATTATCTGCCTGAAGGTGTCGAGGTCATTTTACAAACGGAGAATGGATTGATCGGTATGGGGCCGACTCCTGCTCCGGGAGAAGAAGACCCGGACTTGATCAATGCCGGCGGTGGAGCGATAACGGCTCTGCCCGGAGCGGCCAGCTTCGATAGTGCTACTTCGTTCGGTATTATCCGGGGCGGACACGTAGATGTCAGTATCCTGGGGGCCTTGCAAGTAGATGAGAAAGGAGATTTAGCCAACTGGATGATACCGGGGAAAAAAACACCGGGAATGGGTGGAGCGATGGACCTGCTGATGGGAGCCGGTAAGGTGATCCTGGCCATGGAACATACGGCAAAAGGAAATCCGAAAATCCTGAAAAAATGTACTTTACCTTTGACAGCCAAGGGGCAGGTGAATATGATCGTTACAGAAATGGGAGTTATGGAGATCACACCCGGGGGAATTGTACTGAAAGAGATACATCCTGAGTTTACGGTAGAACAGGTGCAGGCAGCTACAGAAGCAACTCTGATCGTTGCCCCGGATTTAAAAAAGATGTGCTGAACGACGAAAGCGTATTGAAGGAAATCACGATGGAGGATGGATGGTGGATACCTCTAGCCCGAATCGTAAACTATAAATTAAGAAAGGTATGGATTTTTCATTATCAAAAAAAGAGATATTGTTTCAGCAGATGATCAGAGCATTTGCTGAGAAAGAAGTAAAACCGCTGGCGGCAGAAGTGGACGAAGAAGAGAGATTCCCTGTCGAAACGGTAGAAAAAATGGCGAAACTGGGGATTATGGGTATCCCTTTCCCGGTGGAATATGGCGGAGCCGGTGGTGATAACGTATTGTATTCTATGGCTGTAGAGGAATTGTCCCGGGTATGTGCAACGACCGGGGTTATTGTTTCTGCCCATACCTCTTTGTGTGCTTCTCCGATCTATGAATTCGGAAATGAAGAACAACGGAAAAAATATTTACCCAAATTATGTTCGGGAGAATGGATCGGAGCTTTTGGTCTGACCGAACCGAATGCAGGTACCGATGCCTCTGCCCAGCAGACGATGGCTGTTGCTGAAGAGGATCATTATGTGCTCAACGGGTCCAAAATATTTATTACGAATGCAGCTTATGCACACGTTTACATTGTTATGGCGATGACCGATAAGTCGCAGGGTACACGAGGAATCTCTGCTTTTATCGTTGAACGGGATTTTCCGGGATTTTCCATCGGTAAAAAAGAGAAAAAGATGGGGATCCGGGGATCCGCAACCTGTGAGTTGATTTTTGAAAATTGTATTGTGCCTAAAGGAAATATGCTGGGTAAACCGGGTGAAGGATTTAAAATTGCGATGAAGACGCTCGATGGCGGACGTATGGGAATTGCTTCACAGGCCTTGGGAATTGCTCAGGGAGCCATGGATGAGACAATAAAATATGTGAAAGAACGGAAACAGTTCGGACGCTCTATCGGACAATTTCAGAATACCCAATTTCAGTTGGCCGATTTAAATGCCAAGATCGAAGCTGCCCGTTTGTTGGTGCGGACGGCTGCCTGGAAGAAAGACAGGAAAATCCCTTACTCTGTCGATTCGGCACGGGCTAAGTTATTTGCTGCTGAAACAGCGATGGAAGTGACGACAAAAGCCGTACAGTTCCACGGAGGGTATGGATATACCCGTGAGTATCCGGTCGAACGGATGATGAGAGATGCCAAGATTACGGAGATTTATGAGGGAACCTCTGAAGTACAGCGGATGGTGATTGCTGCTGCTCTATTGAAATAATAATGTTTTCCGCATTGAACTTATAAAAAGAGAATACATGAAAATAGTAGTTTGTATAAAACAAGTACCTGATACGACAGAGATCAAACTCGATCCGGTAACAGGAACAATGATACGGGATGGTGTACCTAGCATTATGAATCCCGACGATAAAGGTGGATTGGAAATGGCTTTGGCCTTGAAAGATAAATATGGTGCGCAGGTAACCGTTATTACGATGGGACCGCCTCAGGCCGACGATATTTTGCGTGAAGCTTTTGCCATGGGAGCCGACCGGGCGATTCATTTGAGCGACCGTAAGTTTGCCGGTGCAGATACATTGGCTACGTCGAATGCTATTGCCGGTGCTTTACGGATGCTGGATTTCGACCTGGTCATTACCGGCCGGCAGGCGATCGATGGAGATACGGCGCAGGTAGGACCTCAGATTGCCGAGCATCTCGATTTGCCACAAGTGACGTATGTCGAGAATTTGGAACTGGATGGTGACAAGTTGTTTACGATCCGTAAATCTACCGAAGAAGGATATCAAACCGTACAGGTGGAATCTCCCTGTGTCGTTACTGTTCTGGCTACGGCAAACAAAGCGCGCTATATGTCTGTGCGGGGAATCGTAGAGGCATACGATCGGGAAGTGGAAATCTGGAATTTTAATAATATCAGTGTGGATGAAGCTAAATTGGGATTGAACGGTTCGCCGACGCGGGTATGGAAGTCTTTTACCAAAGGAGCTAAAGCAGCCGGAAAAGTTTTCGAAGTGGAACCGGCCGAAGCTGTAGATGTTATTATCGAAAAATTGAAAGAGAAATTTATTATTTAATACATGATTTTAGAGGAAAACCGGGAATAATCCGGTGAAATCTAAAGTTTAAAATCTGATGAAGATGGATAAATCTCAATATAAAGACGTTTATGTATTCGTAGAGCAACGGGAAGGAGTTATTCAGAAAGTTGCCATCGAATTATTGGGGAAAGCCCGGGAGTTGGCCGATAGCCTGAATGAAAAAGTGGTAGCGATGTTGTTGGGTTATGAAGTGGAGGGTCAGGCACAGGAATTGATCGCTTATGGGGCCGATGTCGTATTGTGTGCTGACGAACGGGAGCTGGTACAATATAATACCGAGCCTTACGCTCAGGCGATTACACAGATTGTACGTGAGCGTAAACCCAGTATCGTACTGATTGGAGCGACGACGATCGGCCGGGATTTGGGCCCTCGTTTATCCGCCCGTTTAGAGACCGGGTTGACAGCCGATTGTACGGGCCTCGCTATCTCGGATGAACGGGATTTGCTGATGACCCGTCCTGCATTCGGAGGAAATCTGATGGCGACGATTATTTGTAAAGAACACCGGCCGCAAATGTCGACCGTACGTCCGGGAGTGATGCGCACGAAACCGAAAGATGAACAACGTGCCGGAACGGTAGAGAAGGTGAATATTCATTTCGATAAGTCGAAATTTAAAGTGCGGATTCTCGAGACGGTGAAAGAACAAAAGAACCGTATCGATATAACAGAAGCGAAGATTCTCGTATCCGGAGGCCGTGGTGTAGGTAATACGGAGGGATTTGAGATGCTCGGAAAATTAGCGGAAACGCTGAATGCCGAGGTTTCTTCTTCACGTGCCATGGTGGATGCCGGGGTTATGCCTCATGACCGTCAGGTTGGCCAAACCGGGAAAACCGTTCGTCCCGATCTGTATTTCGCTATGGGTATTTCCGGAGCTATTCAGCATTTGGCCGGAATGGAGGAATCGGAATTTATCGTTGCCGTGAACAAGGATAAATATGCTCCGATTTTTAACGTTGCCGACCTGGGAATTGTCGGGGATGTGAAACAGATCGTTCCGTTGCTGACCGAGAGGTTGGCAAACATCCGGAAAACTGACAAATAAAAGCCCGGACATGGAGTATCAAAAATTAATGCTGGAAAAACAAGATCGTGTTTGTCTGGTAAAGATCAATTATCCGGAGGCATTGAATGCCTTGAATACGGTGATCTTGCAGGAATTGGACCGGGCATTCGATGAAATTGCAGCCGATCCGGAAACCGATGTGGTTATTCTGACAGGCGAAGGACGTTCGTTTGTTGCGGGAGCCGATATTGCTGAAATGAGTGTGATGAAGGCCGAAGAAGGCCGGCGTTTCGGTGAGTTAGGGGCTGCTGTTTTCCGGAAAATCGAACTGATGGCTAAGCCGGTTATTGCTGCCGTGAATGGATTTGCTTTAGGAGGAGGATGTGAACTGGCGATGGCTTGTGATATCCGTATCGCCTCGGCTAAGGCGAAGTTCGGTCAGCCGGAAGTGGGACTTGGGATCACGCCGGGATTTTCCGGTACCCAGCGTTTACCGCGTTTAGTCGGATTAGGTAAAGCCAAAGAGTTGATTTATACGGCTGCGGTTATCCATGCCGAGGAAGCTTGCCGGATCGGACTGGTGAACAAAGTGGTGGAACCGGAAGAATTGATGAATGAGTGTATGGCTATGGCAAAGACTATTGCTGCTAAAGCGCCATTGGCGGTCCGTTATGCCAAAGAAGCCATCAACCGGGGAGTGGAAACGGATATGGATACCGGTATCGTCATCGAAAACGGTTTGTTCGGGTTGTGTTTCGCAACGACCGACCAGAAGGAAGGCATGGAAGCTTTTTTATGGAAACGTAAACCCGAATTTAAAGGGAATTAAAATCTTTGTAATTTAAATTTATCGATTATGAAAATATGCATTGTTGGAACAGGGACTATGGGACATGGTATTGCCCAGGTATTTGCCCAGGCCGGACATGAGGTATTGTTAAAAGGCCGTTCTGAAGCTTCTTTGGCAAAAGCTCACAAAGCTATGGATAAAAATCTTTCCAGAATGGTGGAAAAAGGTAAATTGGAAGCCGGGGTTAAAGATCAGGTATTGGCCAGGATTAAAGATACGATGAAATATGAGGATTGTGCCGATGCTGATTTGGTGATCGAGGCGATAGCTGAAGATATGGCTACCAAGCATGAGATATTCAAATTGTTGGACGGTATTTGTAAACCGGAAGCGATATTGGCAACCAATACTTCTTCGCTTTCTATAACGGAAGTGGCCGCTGTGACTAACCGTCCGGAAAAGGTGATCGGTATGCATTTCTTCAATCCTGTTCCGGCTATGAAACTGGTGGAAGTGATCAAAGGCCGGCTGACTTCGGCAGAGGTGCATGATCAGGTATTTGCTTTATCGCAGGAAATCGGGAAAGTGCCCGTCAGTGTCGAGGAAGCTCCTGGATTTATAGTCAACCGGATTCTGATCCCTCTGGTGAACGAAGGCATCGGTATATTAGCTGACGGAGTGGCGAAAAAAGAGGAAATCGATGCCGCTATGAAATTAGGGGCTAACCATCCTATGGGACCATTGGAACTGGGTGATTTGATCGGATTGGATGTTTGTCTGGCTATTATGGAAGTGTTGTACCGGGAATTCGGTGACTCCAAATACCGGCCTCATCCTTTGTTGCGGAAAATGGTTCGCGCTAACTTATTGGGACGGAAGACCGGAGTCGGGTTTTATGACTATCGGAAATAATGAGGAGAGTCTTCTTTACCGGGATACGATGTTGGGGAATATTTCCCCAGCATTTTTACTTTTTCCCCACTTTCTACAAGCTGCGATTCTTAATCTGTTGTATGTAATGTATTGATAATTAGTGTATTTTGTTGATTTTGTGCTTGTGGCATCGGATTTGTTCTGTTTAAGGATAAAATCTAACTCTAAAAAATAATAGTATGAAAAAGATCGTCATTTTAGGAATCGGAGCTTCTATGTTCTTCCTGGGTAGTTGCGTAGAGAGTTCTCAGAAATATAAGTCTTTACAAGCCCGTCTGGATTCTTTGAGGACAGTACATATTATGCAGAATTCCGAAATGGAGAGTATGCTGGCCGATTTGAACGATATTTCTGCCGGAATGCAATCGTTGCGGGATGCCGAACGTTTATTGACTATGGAAACAATTAATGAAAATAAAGCCAATAGTAAATCCAAACAGCAATTGAATCAGCTGAAAAAAGACGTACAGGCTATTACCGAGGCGATCGCTTCTTATAAAGAACAGATTTCCAAACTCGAAGGTAAGAATAAAAGCCAGTCGGCCGAGTTTAAAAGATTGATTGCCGGCTTAAATGCGGAATTGGATCAACGTACACAGAAACTGAATGAAATTACTAAACAATTGGCTGAGAAGAATCAGCAATTGGCAGTGAAGACCGAGGAAGTCGCTAATCTGACCGAGAATGTGGAAGCTTTGGATAAAGCCAATAAAAGTCAGCAAATGACGATCAATGAACAGGATATGGCGATTCATCAGGGACACTATTTGATTGGAAACCGCAAAGAGCTGAAAGAAGCTGAGGTAATTTCCAGACAAGGGATTTTCTGTCCGCCGATCGTATCGTCACAAGCACAAAAAGCCGACTTTACCGATTTGGATATCCGTGAGATGAAGGTGATCCCGTTGAATAGTAAAAAAGCGAAATTACTTTCTGTCCATCCGGCTGATTCCTATACTTTGGAGACCGGTGAAGATGGTAATATGACCCTGAAAATCAATGACGAAAATAATTTCTGGAAACAAACAAAATACCTGGTTGTGATGATTGAATAAAAGCGGGAATAATTTTAACTGAGAGAGGCATACCCAAAAAGTATGTCTCTTTTCTTTTTTTTCACAACGATTATTCTTGTCGGGAGAGAAAATAATGAAAAAAAACTAGCCGAAGATCATCAGGATTTTTAAAAGTGTATCCGATGAGAAAATCGCTTTCAATTTGTCGATACTTTTGTATTTCAGTGTTTTAACACTGCTTACTGAGATGTTTATTTCCTGTGCTATTTGCTGATTGTCGAGGCCTTGAAAAGCGAGCTGCATGACTTGTTTACTACGGGGAGGAAGTTTTTCTATTTCTGCGAGAATCTGCATGGCGACGTCTGCTTCTACAATGACATTGAAGATATTGACCTCTTTCAGAGGATGGTTGTTTAGATATTTAGCTTGCAGCTTGCGGGTTCGCAGCCATTCAAGTGAAAGGTTATGAACCAGCATATACATATAATTATCGATATTCTCAATATTTTTGTTTTTTCCTTGTAATTCCCAGAGGCGTGCAAAAGCTTCCTGTACAATATCTTGGGCAGCTGTTTTATCGCAAAGGAAACGGTTGGCTGCGAAACACAAAGAAACATACAAACGGTTCACTAAGCTTTCGAACTTGGTTGCAGCTGTATTTCCCGTTTGATATGTTGTGTTTTTATCCATTTTTATAACATCTTTTTAAGGAATTGCTCTACAAATTTAAAAAAAAATTATAATTCCGTTCATCCTTTTCGTTACTGAGTTAGTCTTTAATATGAATTAAGAGAGGAAAAATGTAGTAAAATAGATTCAGATGAACAGAGAGAGTTTAAATATATTGTTAAAAAAAGCCTATTATCAACAGCTTTCTGAGGAAGAGAGGAAAACTTTGAAGTTGTGGTTGGGGGAGTCGGGAGAAAATACAGAGATGTATAAACGGTTGATGTCGGGACAGAGCTTGACGGAATATTCGGATTGGGTGACTGGATTCGACCTTTCCCGGGCGATGGAAGCTATCCGGAGTAAGGTGAAACGGAACAGGCAAAGGAGAATCCGGAAATCAGTAAGTTGGGTGGCTGCCTGTGTAATACTCTGTCTGGGCATAACTTTCGTTTTTTATTTCACTTCAATGGATTCAGAACAGGTATTGACAGAACAAATGGCTGCTCAGATACAGCCTGGCTCGGCAAAGGCGATATTGACTTTAGGGGATGGACGGCAAGTGGCTTTGGATAAAAAACCCATTGAATTGCTTGTCAATAAACAACAAATGGTGACAGGAGATAGTGCGACCTTGAATTATTCTATTGTATTGCCCGCTTCTGAGACCGAACAGATACAACGGCAGGAAGTGGCAGAATATCATACAATAGAAGTTCCTGCCGGAGGAGAATATCATCTGGTTTTGGCTGATGGTACAAAGATATGGTTGAATGCAGAAAGTTCTCTGGTATTTCCGGTTGAATTTTCCGGGAATAAGCGACAGGTTATTTTAAAAGGAGAAGCTTATTTTGAGGTGGCCCGGAATGAACATTTACCTTTTGTTGTGAGTACAGTCTCCGGGGTACAAATTTGTGTATTGGGAACACAGTTTAATGTGGAAGCTTACGATGACCGGGAAAGTGTAAAGACTACTCTGGTGGAGGGAAGTGTAGATGTACAGGCAGGGGGCGAAAAGGTACGTTTGATTCCTCATGAACAATTGCAATATCATAAAAATACTGCTGAAATGGAAGTCAGGGAGGTAAATGTACGGGAGATTATCGCCTGGAAAAACGGTTGGTTTGTCTTTGATAATACTACATTGGGGGAAATTGTAAAAACTTTGCAACGTTGGTATAACATAGAAGTAGAATTTATACGTCCTGAATTAGAACATTTGCGTTTCACCGGTGATTTAAGCAGGTATGACTCTTTTGATGCTGTTATCCGGATGTTTGAAGATACTAAAAAGCTGAAAATGAGTGTGATATCGAACAGGCTAATTGTCGATAGAAAATAACGCAGATTAATTTTAAATAAAAATACCTAAAGATGAGGATTGTGCTACCTTTTCCTTTCATCTATTTTTATACCGTTAAAAACGGACGTTTTTTTCGGAAAAATTTAAATTTATAAACCTACTATTTTACTTTTCTGTAAAAATTAACCCACAGTTTGGAATTTTTTTTCTTGTATCGTGGTATTATACTTGTAATCAGCGAATTACTACTTTGTAAAACACTGTAAAATTCTTGCCATTACAGAAAATTGTGCTTGACATTCTCTGATTTTTTACTCTTCATTTCTCACTTTTTACGCTTAAAAAGTGACTTAAAAAACGTCCCAATAAAAGGGTAACTAACTAT
>OGES01002792.1_pt1 | contig 11017 bp, 7 predicted proteins | sample 1570711 | NCBI WGS metagenome assembly OGES01 (sample SAMEA2582133, study PRJEB24529) | metagenome | biome: Human gut stool | place: China | collected 2011 | reverse complement strand
ATCACAGGCTGATGCTGTCAACCCGCTTGGATATGAAAAAGAAGGCAAGCTGCTTGTTGGCTTTGCCATTCCCTGCATTATCTCGATGCTGGTGACGGCGCTGTACAACATTGTTGACCAGATCTTTATCGGGCAGGGTGTGGGCCTGCTGGGCAATGCTGCCACCAACATTGCGTTTCCTCTCTCGATTGCCTGCACAGCCATTGCGCTGCTGCTCGGTATCGGCAGTGCGACGAATTTCAGTCTCCAGCTGGGTGCAGGCAATGAAAAGCGTTCTGCTGAATATGCAGGCAACGGCCTGTGCCTGATGGCGCTGTTCGGCACTGTGCTGATGACGGTTACGCTGCTTTTTTTGACGCCAATGCTGAAATTCTTCGGCGCCACGCCGGATGTTTTTCCCTACGCAGAGGCCTACACCCGCATCACAGCGCTGGGGTTTCCGTTCCTCATTATGAATACCGGCATGAGCAAGCTGATTCTGGCAGACGGCAGCCCGCGCTATTCCATGATGTCGATGCTCATCGGCGCGCTCATCAATACGGTCCTTGATCCGCTGTTCATCTTTGGGCTGGATATGGGTATGACCGGCGCTGCGCTTGCCACGATCCTTGGACAGATCGCATCGTTCTGCATCAGCATGCGGTATCTCTTCCATTTTAAATCCGTACCCTTCTCACGGAGTTGCTTTACAATTGACGGTGACAGAACGCGCAAGATCTTCAGCTACGGTGCATCTGCCTGCTTCAACCAGATCGCTATGGCTGTTGTCCAGATCGTTTTGAATAACACCCTTGCACACTACGGTGCACTGTCTATCTACGGCAGCGATATTCCTCTGGCCTGCGCGGGCATTATCTCAAAGGTCAACATGATCTTTATGTCCTTTGTCATCGGCATTTCGCAGGGTGTGCAGCCGATCATCGGCTTCAATTACGGTGCTGCGCTCTACCGCCGCGTCAAAAAGAGCTATCTGCTGGCGCTGGCTGTGGCTACCGGGCTTTCTCTGGCAGCGTTTGCCTGCTTCCAACTTTTCCCGCGGCAGATCATCAGTATTTTCGGCACCGGCAGCGGGATGTACTACCAGTTTTCGGAGCGGTACTTCCGCATTTATATGTTCCTGACGCTGATCAACGGCATCCAGCCGGTCACCTCCAACTTCTTCAACTCGATTGGCAAGGCGCGCCTCGGCGTATTCATGTCCCTGACACGCCAGATTTTGTTCCTGCTGCCGCTCATCGTCATCTTCCCGCTCTTTATGGGCATTGACGGCGTCATGTACGCAGGCCCCATTGCGGATGGCGCTGCCGCCATTGTCTGCGGCCTTTTCACCGTGCGTGAGCTGCGGGAGCTGACCCGCCTGCAGCAAAAAACTGAAAAAACGAACTGAGGCACCTGCAAAGCGCCCCCGCATCACTGTGCGGGGGCGTTTTTCTGTCCCGTTACGGCTTTCGCGTATGGGCGATATGACGAAAAAATCTGTGCCTGATTAGCAAAAAGGTAGAAAGTACAGGAAACCACTTGAATATTGCCGGTTTCCGCACTACAATGGAAACCAGAAAACTAAATCGGGTTTCCACAGGAGGCAAGTGATGGACGAACACAACGAGCTGCGCACAAGACTGCGCGCAGTCGGAATGGAGCTGTTCCGCAGGGACGGGCTGCGCTTTACAATGCAGCAGGCCGCTGCGATGATGCACATCAGCAAAAAGACGATCTACGCAGTCTACCCCTCCAAGGAGGCGCTGCTGCTGGATATGGTGGACGATGCGTTCACAAGAATCCACGCCCGCAAGCAGCGCATCCTTGACGGCCCCGGCACCCTGGCTGAAAAGCTGCGGGCGGTCATTATCGCCCTGCCGGAGGAGTACACCGCGCTGGATCTGCAGCAGATGGATCTTTTGGATGAAAAATATCCCAGAGTCGCAGCGCGCGTGCGGGAGCATCTGGAAACCGGCTGGGAGCCTACCTTGGCACTGCTGGAGCAGGCGATGGGGGAGGGCGTTATCCGTCGGGTATCCCTGCCGGTTCTGCAGCGGATGATCTCCGCTTCCATTGAGGATTTTCTTGCAGACCGCACGCTCGATGCGCAGGGCATATCCTACACGGATGCCCTGGATGAGATGATTTCCATTTTACTGGAGGGGTTGTTGGTACGATGAGATACAGTCTTTGCAATCATTGGGAATTTACAGAGCAATGGAGCGATGCCTTCTGTCGGGGTGAACCTGTTGGCTGTCGTCCGGTGCGTCTGCCCCATACCTGCCGGGAGCTGCCGCTCCACTACGCAGACCCCTCTGACTATGAGATGGTCTGCGGTTACCGTCGCACGCTGACCGTTCCCGATGCGCCCCGGGTATTCCTGCGCTTTGACGGTGCCGCCCATCAGGCGGAGATCTACCTGAACGGCCAGCTGGCCGGGCAGCATCAGGGCGGCTACACCGGCTTTACCATCGAAATTACTGACCTTGTGCGCCGCGGCGAGGAAAATCTGCTGGCAGTGCGGCTGGATACGCGCGAGGACCCCAGCCTGCCGCCCTTCGGCTTTGTCATCGACTACCTGACCTACGGCGGTCTATACCGGGAGGTCTGGCTTGAAACCTCGCCGCAGAGCCGTGTGAGCGATCTTTTCGTGTACACACCGACGCTGACCGAGGCTGCCGTACAGCTGACCGTTGAGGCACCGGAGCAGGCCGCAGCGCTGCGCGTCCGGCTTTGCAGCGGTGCAGACGAAACGCTGGTGAGCCGCCAGCTGCCCCCGGCAGAATCGGCGGAATGCCGTCTTACGCTGCCTGACGCCGCGCCATGGGACACCGAGCATCCGAATCTCTATCGCTGCATAGCAGAGCTGCTCGATACCGAAGGGCAGGTGCTGCACAGCCGTGAGACCACCTTCGGCTTTCGGACGGCTGCGTTCCGGGCGGACGGCTTTTACCTGAACGGGAAAAAGACCTTTCTGCGCGGGCTGAACCGCCACCAAAGCTACCCCTACATCGGCTACGCCGCGCCGGAAAGCCTGCAGCGGCAGGACGCCTGCATCCTGAAAAACGAGCTGCACTGCAATGCCGTGCGCACAAGCCATTACCCGCAAAGCCAGTATTTTCTTGATGAATGTGACCGGCTGGGCCTGCTTGTATTTACCGAGCTGCCCGGCTGGCAGCACATCGGTGATGCGGCATGGAAGGACCGCGCCTGTGCCATGCTGCAGGAGATGCTGCTGCAAAACCGCAATCACCCCAGCATCATACTGTGGGGTGTGCGCATCAATGAGAGCGTGGACGATGACGAATTCTATACGCGCACCAATAAAATCGCCCACGCACTGGATCCGAGCCGGGCGACCTCAGGCGTGCGGTATCTGGAAAAGAGCCATCTCCTGGAGGATGTTTACGCCTACAACGATTTCTCCCATAATGGCTCAAACGCCGGGGCCAAGCGAAAAAAGGATGTAACGCCCGATTTAAGCAAGGCACTGCTGATTTCCGAATGCAACGGGCACATGTACCCCACCAAGCCCTGTGACGATGCCCCGCACCGGCAGGAGCATGCCCTGCGCCATGCGCGGGTGTTGGACGCCGCCTACGCAGATGGAGAGCATGCGGGCTGCTTTGGCTGGTGTATGTTTGATTATGCCACCCACAAGGATTTCGGCTCCGGGGACCGCATCTGCTATCACGGCGTGCTGGACAGCTTCCGCAATCCCAAGCTGGCGGCGTCCGTCTACGCATCGCAGGGCGGGGAGGAGCCGGTGCTGACGGTCAGCTCCACGATGGACATCGGTGACTATCCTGCCGGGCAAATCGGCACGGTCTATGTGTTTACCAACGTCGAGCGGGTGGATCTTTACAAAAACGATGTGTTTGTGACGACCCTGCACAAAAACGGCTGGACGGCGCTGCCGCACCCGCCGCTGGCCGTGGATGACACAATCGGTGTCCTGCTTGAAACGCAGGAGCATTTTGACAAGACCAAGGCCGACACGCTGCGCGACTGCCTGCTTGCAGCCGGGCGCTACGGCCTGGCCGGGCTGCCGCTGCGCTACAAGCTGAAGCTGGCGTGGTGCATGGTGCGCTATAAGATGAGCTTTGCGGACGGTGTGGCGTTGTACGGTAAGTATGTCGGCAACTGGGGCGGCGCGGCTACGCGTTGGCGGTTCGATGCCAAAAACGGGGATACCGTGGTAAAGAGCGTCACGCTCTGCCCCAGCCACCGGCTGCATCTTGAGGTAACGCCCTCCGCCACCGTCCTGCGGGAGGGTGACACCTACGATATGGCCGGAGTTCGGGTGCGGATCCTTGATGAAAACGGCAGTCCTGCCGTCTATGCACAGCTGCCGCTGACCTTTGCCGTGACCGGTGCCGCCGTGCTGGTCGGCCCTGCGGCGGCAACCGCCGAGGGCGGCATGGGCGGGACTTATCTGCGCACAGTCGGGCAGACAGGTTCAGCCGCGCTGACCGTCTCGGCCCCGCAGTGTGCGCCTGTCACCGTAGAATTTACCGTCACAAAGAAGGAGTGTGCAGTATGGAACTGACAACAAAGCAAAAAGCCGCCTTCGGCATCGGCGCAGTGGGCAAGGATATGGTCTACGCGCTGTCTGCCTCCTATGTCATGTACTATTATCAGGATGTGCTGGGCCTGCCTGCCACCTTTGTCGGCCTGATCCTGATGATCGCGCGTGTGTTTGACGCCTTCAACGATCCCTTTATGGGGGTGCTGGTGGCCAAGACCCGCACCCGCTGGGGACGGTTCCGTCCGTGGATCCTCAGCGGCACCGTCCTGAATGCGGTGGTTCTCTACGCGCTGTTTGCCGCGCCGGTGCTGGAGGGTGCCGACATGATGGTCTACTTCAGCGTCATCTACATCCTGTGGGGCGTCACCTACACGATGATGGACATTCCTTACTGGTCTATGATCCCTGCCGTGACCCGCACCCCGGCCGACCGCGAAAACCTGTCGGTCGTAGGCCGCACCTGTGCGGGTGTCGGCTCGGCGCTCATTGCGATGTTTACCATGCTGCTGGTTGGTGCTTTGGGCGGCGACAGCGAGCGCACCGGCTTCCGCTGGGTAGCACTGCTCGTGGCTGTCATCTTTGTGGTTACCGAGGCGATCTGCTGCGCCAGCGTCAAGGAGACCGGCAGCGCCGAGATAAAGACCGCCACCGTCGGCGAGATGTTCAAGGCGCTGTTTTCCAACGATCAGGCGCTTGTGGTCGTAGGCAGCATCGTTTTGATCAACTCGGCGCTGTATCTGACCTCCAACTTTATCATCTATTTCTTCAAGTACGATTTCGGCGGCACAGGCTGGAAGGCCAGCTACACGCTGTTCTCAACCATCGGCGGTGCGGCACAGATCCTCGGCATGATGGTTCTCTATCCGGTGCTGCGCAAAAAGCTCAGCAACACTGCCGTATTTACGGTAAGCCTTGGCCTCGCGCTGGGCGGCTATGCTGTGCTGCTCCTGCTCTGCCTGACGGGCCTTTCCGGCAGTCTGGCACTGCTCTGCGTGCCGGGCGTGGTGGTGTTTGCCTGCAACGGTATGCTCAGCGTACTGACGACCCTTTTCCTCTCCAACAGTGTGGATTACGGCCAGCTCAAGACGGGACGCCGTGAGGAGAGCGTCATCTTCTCCATGCAGACCTTTGTTGTAAAGGCTGCGTCCGGCGTGGCAGTTTTTCTGACCGGCATCGGTCTGGATCTGATCGGGCTGGCCGGCAATGCCGAGGAAACCGGCCCCATCGCTGCCCAGAGCGCCGGTACATTGCTCGGGCTGCGGCTCATGATGACCGTTCTGCCCATGGCCGTCCTTGCGGCGGCGCTTGTACTGTTCCGCCGCAGGTTCACCCTGACGGATGACCGCGCAGCCGAAATCAGCACTGCGCTTTACAGGGAGGAAACTCAAAATGGCTGAGATGCAGTGGTATGCCGCAACAGACAGCGGCCGGTTTGACGGCACGGCAGTCATCACCCCGCGCAGCGGTGCCGTCTGCCTGAGGGCAGAGCTGCCCGCCGGAGTGCTGCAAAATGCGGTTGCTGCGCTTCCGTGGACGATGGCGCGCGAAGAAAAGATCTTCATGAACGGCTACCAAACCTGGACCGCCTGCCCGGAGCTGGGCAAATGGGACCGGCAGCACGGTGTTGAGCGTGTCCCGAAATTTCTTTTGGAGAAATACAGCTTTGACCGTTACGGCGATTATCATTTTGTTCCCTACAGCGGCAAGAGGGGACAGAGCCACGGCTTCTCCTACTGCTATTTCCGGCGCGGAAAGACCTACCGCCTTTTGGCCAGCCTGGACGAGGCACCGGGCTATACGATTTTTTCCTATGACAGCCGCACCGCACAGCTGCGCATTGAACGCGATTGCGCCGGGGTACAGCATACCGGCGGCAGCTTTCCTGCGTTCTCCCTCTTTTTTGCCGAGGGCACCGAGGACGAGGTATTTGACGCATGGTTTGCGGCGCTGGGCTGCCGCCCCCGCACCACGCGCAGGCTGGCCGGGTATTCCAGCTGGTATAACCGCTACCAGAACATTGATGAGGCCTCGATTCAGGAAGACCTCAACGGCTGCAAAACGCTTTTCCGCACAGGGGATCTCTTTCAGATCGACGATGGCTGGGAGCGCAAGGTAGGGGAATGGCTGGAGCCTGACCCTGCCAAATTCCCCAACGGGCTGCGCCCGCTGGCGGATGCAGCGCATGAAAGCGGCTTTCTGGCCGGGCTGTGGCTGGCACCGTTCGTCTGCGAAAAGGAATCCCTGCTCTGCAAAAATCACCCGGACTGGCTGCTGCAGGCCGACGGTCAGCCCTGGTGCTGCGGCTGCAACTGGAGCAGCTTTTATGCGCTGGACATTGACCACCCGGAGGTGCAGGCCTACCTCAAGCAAGTCTTTGACCGCGTCCTGCAGGATTGGGGCTTTGACCTTGTCAAGCTGGACTTTCTCTACGGCGCAGCACCGTTCGGCAACACCCGGGAATCCCGCGCAGGCCGGATGCAGCGCGCCATGGCACTGCTGCGCTCATGGTGCGGCGACAAGCTGATTTTAGGCTGCGGTGTGCCGGTCATGCCCGCCTTTGGTATCGTTGACTACTGCCGCGTTGGGTGTGATGTAGGGCTGGACTGGGACGATGTATGGTATATGCGGCTTTTCCACCGCGAGCGAGTCTCTACAAAGCAGTCCATCGGCAACACAATTTTCCGCCGCCAGCTCAACGGGCGTGCTTACGGCAGCGACCCCGATGTATTCTTCCTGCGCGAGGAAAACTGCAAGCTGACCGCACAGCAAAAGCAGACCCTGGCCCGGGTCAACGCGCTGTTCAGCGGCATCCTGCTCACCTCCGATATGCCCAGCCGCTATACGGATGAGATGCGCCGCCAATACAACGCCCTGCGGGAATTGACCGACCACGCCGAAAACTGCACCGTGGATGCAGACGACGGTCTGACCGTACACTACACCCTGCACGGACAGCAGCAAGCGATCAAGGTTTTTTGACCGTTCAGCCTTCTTCAAAAACACACAAAATTTTTGCTGCGGCGGCTGATGGAATTGCAATCACAGGGTGGGGGATGGTATAATGTATAAATAGGGTAGTATGCCCTTCCGCTTTGGCGGTATATGTTATATTGTAATAGGTTTTATCTGAGGAGTTGTGGAATGAAGAAAAACGATCTTTCCCCCGAAGCCTTCCGCTTTGAAGGCAAGATGTCCCTGAAGCAGGCACTGCCGCTGGGCATGCAGCATGTGTTGGCGATGTTTGTCGGCAACCTTACGCCGCTGCTTATCATCACGGGCGCCTGCGGCCTGGCCGGCGGCGAATTTGCCGACCTGCGCGTCACACTGCTGCAGAATGCCATGCTTGTGGCGGGCATCGTCACACTGGTTCAGCTGTATTCCATCGGCCCCATCGGCGGCAAGGTGCCTATCATCATGGGCACCTCCTCCGGCTTCATCGGGGTATTCAGCTCGGTCGCAGCCTCGATGGGCGGCGGCGTACTGGCCTACGGCGCAATCATGGGCGCGTCCCTGATCGGCGGCCTGTTTGAGACTGTGCTGGGCTTCTTTCTGAAGCCGCTGCGCAAGCTGCTGCCCTCTGTCGGTACCGGCACGGTGGTGCTTTCCATCGGTCGGAGCTTGAGTTCGGTCGGTGTAAATTCCTTCGGCGGCGGCAACACCGCGCAGGATTTCGGCTCGGTCGAAAACCTGCTGCTCGCCATCTTTGTGCTGGTCGTCATCCTGATCTGCAAGCACTCCGGCAGCACCTTTTTGAATTCCTCCTCGATTTTGGTGGGCATCATCTGCGGCTACATTGCAGCGTTTCTCATGGGCCTTGTTCTGCCCACCACGGCGCTGAACGCCGAGGGCGTTGCCTACACCAAGGCATGGGTGCTGAACTGGAACAAGGTGGCCGAGGCCAAATGGTTTGCATTGCCCGAGCTGATGCCGGTCAAGCCGGTGTTTGATATGCGCGCAATCGCACCGGTCATGATTATGTTCATCGTCACGGCGGTCGAAACCGTGGGCGATATTTCCGGCGTTATCATGGGCGGCATGGACCGCGAGGCCACCGACACTGAGCTGTCCGGCGGCGTCATCTGCGATGGTATCGGCTCCAGCTTCGCCGCACTGTTCGGCGTACTGCCCAACACCTCCTTCAGCCAGAATGTCGGCCTTGTCAGCATGACCAAGGTCGTCAACCGCTTTGCGCTGGCCACCGGCGGCATCTTCCTGATTCTCTGCGGTCTGGTGCCCAAGCTGGGCGCACTCGTCTCGATCATGCCGCAGTCGGTGCTGGGCGGCGCAGCTGTCATGATGTTCTCTTCGATCGTGGTGAGCGGTATTCAGCTCATCACCCGCGAGCCGCTGACCCCGCGCAGCCTGAGCATCGTCTCTGTAGCGCTCGGTCTCGGCTATGGCATCGGTGCCAACAACGGCATCCTTGCACACGCACCGCAGATGCTCTCTCTGGTATTCGGCGGCTCCGGCATTGTGCCCGCCGCACTCGTTGCCATCCTCTTGAATCTGGCCATTCCCAAGGACGAAAACGGCTAAAGTAAGCTTTTCTCAATAGCGGGCAGTGTAAAGCGCACTGCCCGCTATTGATTTTTTGTTGAAATTCAAACGCACAAAAGCACCTGTAGCACCCTATTGACATTTGGGTGCCAGACTGCTATTATATGACCGAAATATCGTAGAATCGTTGCTGGTGCGCCGTTTTGGCTGCAGGCAGCTTTTTTACGATCCAACGGTTAGATTATACTAACGCACATATACAAGCTGCCATGCTGCCGCCGGGCAGCTTTTCAAATAAGCAGCAGTTAGTTGATGTAAACCAGGGAGCTGAGCATTACGAAAAAGAATTTTTGGGACAGAAATGCAGCAAGGTATGACCGCTTTATGCGCAAGAACGCAATAGCCTATGATCAATTATATGCATTGCTTCGCCCTGCTGTGTGGCACAAAACCGTTTTGGAGGTAGCCACCGGCACAGGGCAGGTGGCAAAACATCTCCTGTGTTCTGCCGACCACATTGAGGCTACCGACTCCTCTGCAGCGATGATCGCGCAGGCAAAGCGGGGTAATTTTTCCTCCAAGCCGCATTTTTCCGTGCAGGATATGTTCCATCTGCCTTATGCTGACCAGTCCTTTGATGTTGTCATTGTCTCCAATGCACTGCACATTGTGCCGCACCCTGAGAAAGCCCTTATCGAGTTTCGCCGTGTGCTTAAAAACGATGGCATGCTGATTGCGCCGACCTTTACCCATGCAGAGAATTCCCATTGGGGAAATCTTCAGGCCCTTGCGCTGAAAATTGCAGGCTTTCCGCTGCACAGCAGATGGACGAGTGCTGCGTATCTGGCATTTTTGCAGCAAAACGGCTGGACCGTTTGCAAAAGTGTTGTTTTGCAGAATTCCATTCCGCTTACCTACGCAGAGTGTAAAAAATCGAAAGGAGAATAACAATGTCATTTTTTGAAAATACGAGAGACCCCAAAGGCTTCGGCGGCAGGCTGATGGTCACCATGATGAACCTTGCCCACACCCCCGTGGCGCTGTGGGGGCTTCACTTTCTGCATCTTGCGCCGGACGCAAAGGTGCTGGACTGCGGCTGCGGCGGCGGGGCGAACATGAAAAGGCTGCTGAAAAGGTGTCCGCGCGGCATCGTAAAGGGCGTGGATTACTCTGCTGTCAGCGTCGAAAAATCCCGCCGTCTCAATGCAGCGGCGATCCAAACGGATCGCTGTGTCATCTGGCAGGGCAGCGTGCAGCGCATCATTTTTGCCAGCGATTGGTTCGATGCAGTCACAGCGTTTGAAACCGTCTATTTCTGGCCGGACCTTGCAAAATGCTTCCGGGAGGTTTGGCGGGTTTTGAAGCCGGGCGGCACCTTCCTCATCTGCAATGAAGTCAACGGCGACACGGACAAAGACAAAAAATGGACAGAAATCATTGATGGCATGACCATCTACAAGGATACTGAGCTGAAAGCATATCTTGAGCAAGCGGGCTTTTGTGACATTGCGGTACACAAAAGCAAAACAGGCTGGCTGTGTTTGACCGCCGTAAAGCGAAGTGACTGTGGCTGCGGGAGGCAGGAGAATGAAGGTTTATGAATTTGGGGCGGATACCGCTCCGGTCATTTTGCTGCTGCCCGGCACCTGCTGCCACTGGAAAAGCAACTTTGGCCAAGTGATCCCTCTGTTGCAGCGGGATTTTCGCGTACTTTGCGTCAGCTATGATGGCTTTGACGAAACAGAAAGTACCGAATTTCCGACAATGCTTGCAGAAACCGAAAAAATCGAAGCCTACATCCTGAAAAACTGCGGCGGGCATATACGGGCCGCCTACGGCTGCTCTCTGGGCGGCTCTTTCGTGGGACTGCTGGCCTGTTATCCTTACAAATGGGCACAGCTTGTCAAAAGCATCACTGAACAGGGGGTATAAAGTACCTGTGTTTATGTCTATATATTATAAAAGGAGGCGACTTCATTGACAGAAACTTTTTGGGGGATTCTGATTCCCTTT
>OGES01002771.1_pt1 | contig 11103 bp, 10 predicted proteins | sample 1570711 | NCBI WGS metagenome assembly OGES01 (sample SAMEA2582133, study PRJEB24529) | metagenome | biome: Human gut stool | place: China | collected 2011 | reverse complement strand
CCAATTCCTGCCCCTCGCCAGAGTAGATATAACCGCCACATTCATAGCGTCCTTTGTTTTCTTTAACAAAGGCTTTTGCACCAGAGAAAACTTCGTCCTGCGTAGCTTTTGGAATTTCATCATAAGAAGCTCGCACGTTGTCGCATTGCCAGCCAAGATGTACGCTCAATCTCTGCCAGACCACACATTGTTCCAACAGATAGACTTGCTTGTAGTTCAATTCCTTGTGAGTTTCGCCATACTGTTTGACATACTCTAAGGATAACGCCACATCTGAAATCTGGTCGGCACTCATGCGTGAGCTTGCGTCAGCTCTGGTCTTGTAGCCATTCTTAAAATCTGTATTGATGTCGATACAATAGGCAGTTTCGCCCTCGACTTTCATATAACCCTCATTGAATGTCGAACCGATAGAACCGTCATTCATTACTTTTTCAATGATACCGACACGCTCTGCACTTTCCGTCCAGTATTGCTTACTTTCTGCATGGACGGGTGTAGTCGGTAAAGCAGTAACGACAGTTGCAAGAGCTAAGAAGCCCGTACACAATCGTTTCCATGTCTTTTTCATAAATCTAATGCTCCTTTCATTTTAGGTAATAAAATAGCCGTCCAATAAGAACGGCTGGAAATAGAAAAGGAACGTCATTTTAGGCGTTCCATAGTCTATAAAATATTCAATTTTTTTTACTGATGTGTTACTCATCAAAATCTCAAATTAAGGTTATTTGACACCAATTTTGACACCAATTTTTTGTATATTGACGATTTTTGATGAAATGTGATAAATTCATAAAACCCGTGAAAAGCCTGTAAATAGGCACTTTACGGCACTCTATGAACTAAGACAAAAGCTACGCTGTAATAACAAGAGTTGAGTGCTAATTTTTTTATTTTTTTCCCGACGCTCCTTTTCTCCCTCCCCCCCTAAAAGATTTTTATTCATCGCCGTACACAGCAATAAAATGAATCAGTGCCTCTGTTTCGGAACTGGCATACTTTTTGGCAGATGCTTCCAGCGGCTGTGATTGATATGCTTCAAACGAATCGCCCTCGTCGCGTCCAGATATGTAGCGATTATCATTTAGTTTCCACTTCCTCATTTCTTCAAAATAAGCAGTATTCGCCATTTCCGAATTCCAGTCCATTCGCTCCAGCAGATAATACTCCATTCCATGATAACATTCTTCGCAAATTCCCGTAAAAAATTCTTCTGCTGTCTGAGATGTTAAATGCTCTGGAGCATACCATATTTCGTTCTCTTCGTTATTATATAATGCAACGCAATTCGATGATCCTGTCTCTTTCACATACAGCGGAATTTCGGGAATTCCAAGTCGTTCTGTTTCAAGCCGTACCATCTTCTGTGCTGCAATTGTTCTTTCTTCCAGTGTTTTTTGCCTCCATTCGCTCTCCTTTAAGCTCAGCAGAAATTCTTTATTTTCCTGAAAAATGTTCTCCTGATTCTGGACGAGATTATAGTCCTTTTTTCGTTCGTAAAGTTCTGCCACTCCGGACGGAGACTCAAGCTTCCAATATATCATCATACAAGTCGGTACCATACTCACGCATACTGAAACAAACAGAAATGCGTTTAAGTCACTTCTTTTTAATCTCCAGAATTTTTTCGGAGAATATTTTCGTTTTTTTCTATGTAAATCTCTTAAAACCGTAACAAGAAATATCCCATCCAGCACTGCAAGAAACAACACAATTTTCAGTGAATATTGGGCAAATAAAAACAGCATCAGTATGCTCGGCGGAAATACATAGAATAAAACTTCATTTGCAGTTCCATCTGCGCAGTAGCTTCGAATGGGTGAGGCCAGCCACAAAATCAGGCACAGCGCATAGGCAAAAAGCATTGTCCCCGACGAAATATGGACGGAACATTCTGTAATATATACCTCAACCTGTTTCACATACATCACATACAAGATACAGATCGGATATAAAATCGAGCTTTTGCTCAACCAGTATGCCGCTGATTTTCTTTCCCGTCTTCTTTTCTGTTCCTCCATATCAGATCCCCCCTGATTTTTCTTTTGTTTTATTTGGAATACTTGTATGTTTATTTTAGCGTAATTTTTCGTTTTTGCCTATCCTTCGTTTTTCAGTTGAATCTTTCTGTAAAAACCAAAATTGCGAAACCCTGTTTTGGCAGGACTCCGCAATCTCTTTTTCCTATTTACTTTATGATACATGACGGGCAGCATATTTCATTTTCTGGTTTCCGGCGCATTTCTTAAAATACTGCCGGATCGCATCTTCGTTCATATCGTTTCCGATAAACACAGCCTGGCCGGCGTTTTTCTGTTCTGTGCCGGTGATGCTGTAGCGGTGATCGGCGACATCAAATTGGAGAAACTGGTCTCCGGCTGCGAACTGTCCTTTTGCACGGATGATATTTCCAAACGCTCCGCGAATGATCTGTTCCAGAAAACACCACAGGGTTTCCGGTGCCTCCATTCGGATATTTTCGAAGGAGAAGGTCTCCGGCATCTTTTCGCCGCTCTGCGTATCCTGTACTTCTTTCTCATATCGGCCGCCCAGCAGCAGGCTCTGGTAATCTTCCCGTGTCATCGTGGATGCATAATCCGTGATGATTTTTGCCTGCGGGTTAATTTCCTGCAGAAATTTCTGGATGCGCTGTTTTTCTTCCGCCTGGCATGCTTCTGTTTTGGAAACAATGATCGTATCCGCGCTTCGGATCTGATCCTGATACAGCTCGGGATATTCCGCCATATAGCGGCGGTAACTGTAAACATCCACAATAGTGACCGGCGAGAGAAGCTGAATTCTCTCGTACTCGATCTGACGCAGATTTTCTATAATCCGGGCGAGACTTCCGACGCCTGTCGGTTCTACGATCAGGTATTCCGGGTCTACCACATTGGCAATGGTCAGCACGGATGCTGCAAAATCCTTTTTCCCGATGCAGCAGATGCACTGCTCTGTCATTTCCCATACATTTTTCTGCGTTCCTTGCCGGTTCTGGCCAAGACGTGCGCCGTCGATTCCTGCGGCTCCATATTCATTTTCCAGTATGGCAAACCGCTGATCGACGTTCCTGGCCAGCCGTTTGATAAATGTTGTTTTTCCCGCGCCCAAAAAGCCGGATACGATCAATATTTTCATACGTTTCCTTTTTCAGTCAAATTTTCAAATCATCAGTCAGCCAATTTAACGACTGGTTTGATTAAATCCTTCGGTTTATCTCTCATGAGGAACAGTGCTTCTTCCAGATGATCCCATCCATCAAACACATGTGTGGACAGCGGGCTGACATCCAGCTTGCCTGCCGAAACAAGAGCTCCCAGTTTTTCCATGCGGAGTCTTCCGCCAGGCATCAGACCTCCGTTAATCTGTTTGTGACCCATTCCAACGCCCCACTCTACACGCGGAATATCAATGTTGTCACCGGATCCAAGATAGTTTACATTTCCGATCTTTCCGCCCGGTTTCAGGCATTTTACTGCTTCTGCAAAGGTTTCTACACCACCGCCGGCGATGACTACTTTATCAACACCTTTTCCATCTGTCATATCAAGTACCTGCTGGAAAATCGGTCCGTTCTTGTAGCTGACAAAATCCGTTGCGCCGTATTTTTTTGCCGCTTCTACGCAGACCGGTCTCGTTCCGACAGCAATGATTCTCGATGCGCCGCGCATATTCGTTCCGGCTACCGACATCAGACCAACTGGTCCGATTCCGATGACAAGAACTGTATCACCAAACTGTACATCGGCAAGCTCTACGCCGTGGAATCCGGTCGGCACCATATCGGAAAGCATGCACGCGTCGACAACATTGATGTTTTTCGGAAGCAGCGCAAGGTTTCCATCGGCATCATTTACATGAAAGAATTCAGAAAAGACACCATCTTTGAAGTTGGAGAATTTCCAGCCTGCCAGCATTCCGCCGGAGTGCATGGAATAACCAGCCTGTGCTTCCAGAGAATTCCAGTCCGGAGTGATGGCCGGCACAAGAACCCGGTCTCCCGGTTTGAAATCTTTTACGAGCTCTCCGACTTCCACAACCTCTGCACAGCACTCATGGCCCAGAATCATGTTATGACGGTCACCGATGGCCCCTTCCCATAAAGTGTGGACATCTGATGTGCAGATGGCAACTGCCAGTGGACGGCAAATGGCATCCATCGGCCCGCATTTCGGGCGTTCTTTCTCGATCCATCCGGATTCACCGATTTTCAGCATTGCATAACCTTTCATATCTTTTGCTCTCCTTTCAGATTGTTAATGATTTATCGATTCCTATGATTCGAATATATCACTAATAGGTTACTAATTCAACAGAAAAGTCACGGAATATCGTAGAATATTCCGTGACTTTTTTATAGCTTTTGCACAATAGATTACTTATAGATACTTTTTATCAAATTCTGTACCGACCGCATTCCCATACCGAAACGGCTACAGCCGGCTTTCTGCATTTCCTGTATAGTTTCCAGACTGCGGATTCCACCGGCGGCCTTGATCTGAATGCGACCGGCGGCTTCACGGCTCATGATTCGAACCTGCTCCACGGTGGAAGGACAGCCGGGATACCATCCGGTGCTCGTCTTTACATAATCCGCACGGCCTTCCACACACAGATCCACTGCCTGGCAGATTTCCTGCTCCGTCAGCTGCGGTGCCTCGATGATCACCTTAAAAATCGCCGAAGGCACCTGCTCCCGGATGGCCAGAAGTTCTTCTTTTACATAAGAAAATTCGTGGCTTCTGAATGCCGTAAGATTCATCACCATGTCGATTTCCCGGCAGCCAGCCTCCCACAGTTCTTTTGCCTGCCGCTTCTTCTGTCCGGTCGTATCTCCGCCGCCCGGAAAGCTTACCACGCCTCCCGCATGGATTTCTCTGGTGTCCTGCAGCCGTTCTGCCACATGGGCGCTGAACGCCGGCAAGGTAAACACAGCAGCCAGACGATATTTCTTTGCCAGCTCCACCATCGCATCAATTTCATCCATTGTATGAAATGCCTGTACACAGCTGATATCAATCTGCCGCATCAGTTTCTTCTGTTCTTCTGTCTCATCGCTCATTTACTCCGTCCTTTTCCCGAAATCTCCACCTCGTACTTGCTTCCGATGATCCGCACGTGGTCAATGCTCACCGGCCGGTTCTGCCAGTAGGTGACTCTGTGCACCACAAGAAGCGCATCCTTCGGCTCCGTTTTCAGAACCTGGGCTTCCATAAAGGTCGCGGATTTCGCTGAAATTCTGTCTCGTGTCTCATCAATCTGCAAGCCGAATTTCTCCTCCAGAAACTGATACAGCGCTACAAACTGATTCTCATACGCCTCGATGCCAGGGACTTTCGCATATTCGATATAATTTTCCATCAGCGTAACAGGCTCTTCATCCGCAAGCTGCAGCCGCTGAATCCTCGCCACGCTGGTTCCCTCCGGAATTTCCAGTTCATCGGCGAGCTGTTTGTCCGCCGAAATGATGTCGATCATCATATCTGACGTCGTTACCCGATATCCTTTTTTCATCAGGGATTCCGTGACCGATGTGACCTTGTTATAATTCTGAATTGCCTTATGATTCAGCACCCTCGTTCCAGAACCCTGGCGAACCTCAACCAGTCCCTCCTGCACCAGCATCTTTACTGCATTCCGTACCGTAGTACGGCTGACCTGATAGATTTTCTCCAGTTCACACTCCTTCGGCAGAAATCCCCCGACAGGATATGTTCCCTTATTGATCTCGTTTTTCAGTCTGCTGTAAACCTTCACATAAGCCGGTGCATTTTTCATCTTCTTCCCCTCCCGTGAAATATCAATATCCGCTTTTTGATCCTTTTTGCAGTATACCATATTTTGACGGCACAATCGAGTCCCAAAGAAGAGTTCCTGTTTTCTGCTTTGTCACCGACACATACTCTGCCAGACGCACAGAAAAAAGGCAGACGCATGTCATTTCTTTATGACTCACATCTGCTCTGCATGAATCTTCTTTTTTCTGCTGTCTGCGAAATACTTCCATTCTCCAGAAGCAAATCTCTCTTTCTGCGGTGTAAATTTTTGTTACAAATTTTTTATTGTTCTTTTCTATTTTTTCGTATCAAACCGCATCACCGCCATGTGCACCACGTACGGCACCAAGATGACCGGGATTGCCAGGTATGCCAGGATGCTGTACACCTTCTGGATCAGCGTCAGCAGACCAAACTGTGCGATAAGGAAGTCCGCGATGCAGCAGACAAGCGCGGCAAGGATCTGGGTGCGGCTGATTTTGCCTGCGGTTTCTGTTCTGCTGCTTCGTTCAGCGAGACCGGCGTGGATTCGTTTGACCATGGCGGCAACCATGTTGACGGCTGTGGATACGGCACCGAGGATGATCAGTACGGAAATCAGCGGTGTCATGAATTTACTGCCGACGCCCTGCTGAACCATAAATAATGTCGGGACGCTCTGCTGGATCATTTCCGGGTTCTGGTATACGGTCATGATTCCGAGGACGACCATGATCATCAGAAGGGCATTTAATACGGCACCGACTGCCATGCTCTTTCCGGCATCCTGCGGTTTTTCGAAGGATTTGGCATGCTGGACGAAGACTGCGACATTGGCAAGCTGGAAGGTTCCGTAGAGGAATGCGGCGTACAGGGCTTTGCCGAATGGGAGGTCTGCGGTTTTCATGGCGTTTACAGTATCGCCGATCTTTCCGGCTCCGGCGATGATGTTCGGGACGTAGACGATCAGCAGACCGGCAATAATGCAGATGGACAGCACTGACGCTACTTTCCGCACCAGATCCGTTCCGAATACCGAAACGACGAAAATAATTTTCCAGTTTCATAACGATTCTCCCTTCTTCCTAACAAGCAAAAGGGCATACTGACCTTCTGTTGGTCAATACGCCCTTGTATCTCCGATGTGCTTTAGTATATCACAGTTTTAACGCGAATGCACTCAATTTTAAGCAAAACGCAAAAGATCCCGGGATTTTTCTCTCCCGGGATCTGAAAATTCTTACTATGTAATTCTTTTTTAAACCACACGTCTTACCGCAAGAATCGTGGTATACGCTGCGTTGCTGCTGATCTTGATACCGTCGCGCTCATTGCTTGCGTGTACGATTGCACCGCCGCCGATGTAGATGGCTACGTGGCCGCTGTAGCAGATAATATCGCCCGGCTGAGCCTCTGCATAAGATACACCGCGTCCTACACCACGCAGTGCACTGGAGGAATGCGGAAGGTCGTATCCGAAGTGTGCGTAAACGCTCATGATAAAACCAGAGCAGTCAGCTCCGTTGGTAAGGCTTGTGCCGCCCCATACGTATGGATTTCCAATAAACTGTGTTGCATAGGATACGATGGCACTTCCGGTTGCGCTTCCGGTGCTGCTGGAGCTGCTGGAATCATCCGAGCTGCTGGTATCGCTGGACGAAGAATCATCGTAAGAGCTTCCTCCGTTAGACGGTGTTGTTGTCGTGGTGGAGCTTCCTGTGCTGGACGGTGTGTTGTCTGCCGTTGTTGTATTATTTGCAGCACTGCTTGCGGCTGCTTCTGCTGCTGCCTGTCTTGCTGCTTCTGCCTGGCGGGCTGCCTCGGCTGCTTCTGCTGCCTGACGGGCCTCTTCGGCTTTTCTTGCTGCCTCTTCGGCTGCAATCTCCTCCTGGATCTGCTGGATCTTTGCGTTCTGCTCTGCCAGTACTGCGTTGTACTGTGCAGCCATGTCGTTCAGGTCTGCGATCTGGTTTTCGTAGTCATCGGAAACGGCTTTTTTCTGCTCAAGCATTGCCTCAAGGGACTGCTGCTGTGCTTCCTGCTCTGCCTCACTAGCTTCGAGATCTGCTTTTTCATCTGCAAGCTGATCGCTGTAGTCTGTTACCTGCTGTACAAGATCCATGTACTCCTGCAGGCACTCTCTGTCGTATTTGTATAACTTCTGGGTGTACTCAGCCTGGTTGAGAATGCTGCTTAAATCTTTTCCCTCCAGAAGAAGTGCTGCCCAGCCGTTGTCTCCGCCGCTCTCATAGAGGAACTGGATTCGTTTTTTCATCAGCTCGTACTGCTCGTCCTCTTCAGCCTGGGACTGTGCCAGTTTTTCCTGTGTTGTTTCAATTTCTGTCTGTTTCTCTGCAATTTCATTTTTCAGATTTTCCACGGATGCCATGGTTACGACAAGCTGTGCGTCCAGGTCATCAATCTCGCCGGTAATCTGATTCTTTTTGGTTTCCAGATCGTCGATTTCTGCTTTTGCGTTGTCAAGCTGTGCGCTGGTCTCTGCCTGTGCTGCCTGCTGCTGCTGTAACTGCTCCTGTTTCGAGGCGCTTACTGTCATTACCTGAGCTGCACTTACGATCACTGCTAAACTTAAGGCAAGAAATTTTTTTCTCATTCTTTCACTCCCAAATTGATTCGTTGTATGTAGGTTTCTTTGTTTCAGGTTTCCCTGTTTCTTAGAAATTCAATTATTCTGTAACAATTTTGAAATATTTTTCCCAATTCTTTTACATAATATCACAATTCACAAATGGATGCAAGGAAAAATATCCCGACTTTTTGTAAACAATTCGTGAACAGTAACGATACATGTTATTTTACCTTCTGTACACTCACACAACTCAATTTGTATTGATCCGGCGAGGAAAGCGCATCGCCGTCAGGGATTGAAAAGTCCTCTGCGGAGAATTTCGCACAGAGTGCCCGGTACTGATCCTCTGTAAAGTACGGCACCGCATCCTGATTCCATTCCAGACTGATTTCCTGATCGGTCACGCCGCGCGTTACAATTTTCCCGCCTTCAAAATCCTTTTGTTTCATTTCTTTTAACGCATTGTAAACTGCAGTTCCATAATCCAGACGTACTTTCAACACGGCATTGGCGTACTCCTCCACGCCGCCGTTTGCGATCAGTGCTCCGCCTGCCGCAGATGCTGCTGCGCCAAGTACATTCTGATACGATGCACCGTCCGAGAAGAGAATCTGTCCGCCCTCACCATACCAGCTTTTGATTTTTTCCAAATACGACGGTGATACGCTGCTGCTTTTCCGATACGTATAATCCAGCGTGATGCTGTTTTCTCCAAGTCCCAGATCCGCAGCGGCCGCCTCTGCACCGAGTGCATAACCTGTCCCGTACTTTGTTCCGTTCTCTTCGTTTTTCTGTCCGATATAGCCCAGGTGCGTGTAGCCGGCCTGTACTGCCGCATATCCTGCCAGGTAGCCGGCCTCTGATACATCAATTTCCAGGCTTTCTGTATTTCCGCGGAGACGGCTGCGGCCGCTCTCACTGACCGGTTCTGCCTCCAGCAGCAGAAAACGGACATCCTTCCAGTCGCGCTGTGCATCGTAAACGGCGCGGCTCATGCTCGTTCCGGCACAGACGATAACGGATGCTCCCTTCTGCGCCGCCTCTTTGATGGTGTTTTCATAGTCCTCTGTTGTCCGTCCTGCCGGAACACTTGCTTCATATTTCAGACCGCTCTCGTCTCCATACTGCGCAAGACCGTTCCATGCTGACTGATACACGGCATCGGAAGCTACCTCACTGCCGTCGGTTACCAGCACCAGATCCACTGGTTCCGTCTTTTCTTTTCCGCAGCCGCCCAGCAGCAGCAACGACACTACGCCAAGACAGAGCGCCCATTTCCAGCTCTTTCGCATGTTTACTCCCCTTGTATTTTTATTTTCCAGATTTTTTCTTTTGTATTTCTGATCTGCGTCTTTCACGCACCTTCTAGTATAGACAATTCCAGCGCAAAAAGAAAGAGAGAATACACGAACTACAAAGTTTTTTTGTATTCTCTCTTATTTTTTATAGAAGATATTTTACTGGAACAGATCGTTCAGGATTTCTGCCGGTTTCTTCCTGCGGTAGCCTTCACTGTCACTTAAGCTACTGGTGCTCCAGGTGAAATGATTCACACCGGTCAGATAGGACCGGTCAAGAACTTTTACGCCATACCGCTCATACGCAACCGGATAATACATTTTCATGTATTCATTTGCCAGCTCAATAGCTTCACTGTTAATGCTTCCTGTTGAAGAAACGGTTCCGCCAAGCTGAATATACGGCGGTGTCGCATGAATGACAACCACGCTGCCGTCCGAGCACTGGCCAATGACAATCCAGACATGACCGCTCTTGCTGACCACATCACCCGGCGTAAATTTCTGGGATGTATCGCCTGTCACGCAGGTTCCCCAGCCTTTTCTTGCAAAGTAGGCCGGCATTCCAGTGGAGGTTGTCGTTGCATACTCTTTCGTCACCTGATGTGCGGTCCATCCGACATAGCCGGAACAGTCAAGACCTTTTCCGTACTCATACAGATGATCGGAATAGTTGTAGGTGGAATTCTGTGTATTGAAGAATTGTTTCCACTGCGCATTGACGCCGTAACTCTCTGCCTCTGCGTCTGTGTGGCCGCCTCCCCAGATATACAGGGTGTTTCCAAGCGGAAGCAGTGCATTTTTCAGAAAGTTCCGTACGGTGCGGACACCGATCTGCGCGGACGGTTCAAATCCGTCCGGACTCTGTACCAGCTTGCCGTCCTCATCGAACACATACGTTTTTCCGTCGATCACCTGTTTTCCGGTTATCATGCCGCCCCAGTTTCGGAAATAGTATGTATTTCCGCCAATCGACTGCCAGCCGATTGCCATTTTCGAGTCAGATCCAAGGTAATAGAGGTTATTATCATAGGTAATAAACGCATTCTTGTACATGCCGCCCCAGCTTCTCGGATAATAATAGTTATAATCCCAGTATACCCAGCCGCTTGTCGCCATAACGCCGTTTTTGTCTACATAATAATAGTTTCCGTCGTACTGAAACAGCTCGTCATCTCTTCTGGTTCCATTGGCATTGATCCAGTAATGCGTTCCGTCCAGAAGCAGCCAGCCCGTATGGCTTGTGCCGTCCTCATCGAAATAATACGTTTTTCCGCCGTTCTGCACCCAGCCGGTGGCAAATGTTCCATCTGAATTGGCATAGTATGTTTTACCGCCGATGGTAAATGTCTGATCATGGTACAGACCGCCCCAGCTCTGGAATGCGTATTTTGTTCCGCCGATGGTATGAATTCCGGTGTACATGCCGCCCCAGCTTCGGAAATAGTAGCGGTTTTTG
>OGES01002770.1_pt1 | contig 11105 bp, 13 predicted proteins | sample 1570711 | NCBI WGS metagenome assembly OGES01 (sample SAMEA2582133, study PRJEB24529) | metagenome | biome: Human gut stool | place: China | collected 2011 | reverse complement strand
GGGTAGAGGTAATGATTTGGCAATGCGGGTTCAGTTTTTGAATTTCCTCAAAAAGGCGGTACTGCCACTCGATATGTAACGAGATTTCCGGTTCATCCATGAGTAGGATGTAGGGTTGCTCGTCCATCAAGAACACGCGGAGTAGAATAATTAATAATTGTTTCTCTCCCGACGATAGCTTGTAGAGATGGATAATTTCATTCCCATCCCGGAAGACCAGTTGATTCGTCATCGGGTCAATTTCGATCGTTTTTCCCGTTCCGGCAAACAGATGGTTCACCGTGTCGTAGAATTTGCGAATCCTGCGGTTGATCTTTTCTGCTTGATCCGGGAAATTCGTGGCCCGAAGGCGGTAATCAGAAAACGAATTGTTATTCTCGCCCACGCTGTACACGATTTCCTTTAACTCGCTGAGCAGGGGACTGTCTTCTTTACCCATTTTCCGACGATCACGGATAGGTACGTCAAATGTACTTATCTTTAAATAGTTTACTCCGGCTAACTTTTGTCTTACAGATGCTAGAGTACTATCCTTTCGAAAACTGACCAAGATATCGTCAATAGTGACCTCTGCCTCGATGTTGTATAATTTCAGTCGTTTAATATCTGCCGAAAGTAAGGCGTCAATAATATTGAAGAACGTGGTTTTCCCGCTACCGTTAATACCTGTTAGGATATTCACATCGGGATTGAGATTCTCCCACCGGAAATTATATTTTCCCCATATATTGCGGATCTCTATTTTCTGAATCTTGTTCGCTTTCATGCTGCTGGCATTTGATAAAGTTTATCCAAATCGTTATCAACAAAGGTAATAAAATTTATATTTTTGTGTCGATTTTGCGAATCATTTCATGGATTAATATATAAAGAGTATGCAAGGATTTTATGCGATATTATTGTTGATCGTTTCAAACGTGTTCATGACTTTTGCCTGGTATGGCCATCTGAAGTTACAGGAAATGAAATGGATAGATAACTGGCCTCTCTTTGGGGTCATCCTGTTTTCATGGAGTATTGCTTTGTTCGAGTATAAAAATTCGTAATAACCCCTGACAGATTGATGGGATGGTTTCAAGGTGATAGTTTGAAATTGTTTTGATAGGTATTGTTGTAAATAGGCATACATATTACATGTGTTTATGATTTTTGTGTTATATAGAAGTGTGGAAATGAGAGAAATTTCATACCTTTGTTTATAATTTAATCAAAAGCTGCTATGACTAATTTAATGAAAGCCCCTTTGTTAGAAGTTATTTTTGAAATTCGATGGAATTCTTCTTCTAGTGATGAAATGACTAAATTTCCATTTTTACTAGGAGTCTTTAGAGAATGTGTAAAAGGAGATTTTCCTGAATTGGAAATGCTAATGCCAAATCCGACAATACCTTTTGAGGCTTTTATTAATAATCCGACCCATCGTTTTTGGTCTAAAAATAAGAGTTATCCTTTGCTTCAAATAGGGCCAGGGGTTATTACTGTGAATACGATACATGATGCTTATAAATGGGATTCTTATTCAAAATTAATACAGGAAATTGGAGAGATTCTTGTTAGTAGGTGTGAATTTTCTACTTCTGAGATTGTATTCGCATTAAAATATTTAGATTTTTATCCAGTAGATCCACTACAAGTTAATTTGTATCAGTATTTATCTGATAATTTGCATTTAAATATTGTTTCTAATTTATTGGAAGGGCAGCAACCTCTGACGTTGAATTTTGGTACAGCATTTAAAAGTCCTGATGGTATTTTCAATTTAATTGTAAATACTGCTAAGGTCGGAGTTTTACAGCAAGACGGTATCATTGTAGAAAGTAATATAAATCATTCATTAGAAGGTAATTCTTTTCATGTTCTTCCTAATTGGTTAGTTAAAGCTCATGATTTCTTAAGTCAATTCTTTAAGGATATGACAAATGGTCGGATGTATGAAAGTTTTAAATAATGATGTAGTAATGAAAAATAGTGGAGCGACAACATATAAAGAAATAGATTATCCGTCAACTTCTAGCTTTAAATTAGCTAAAACATCTATTCCTTTGATAGCAATATATAGCATGTCTTTATTAACAGCCGCAAGTGATATTCGGACTTCTTTAGCTGTAGGTAATTCTTCTTCATGTGAAATTGAAAGAATTGATCAATATTCAATAAACAGTTTCTGTCACTTGGACCTAGAAGAGTTTAAACAGTTTATCGTTAAATTTGTTTCTAATAGTAAAGAATTAGAGCCAGAATATGCAGAAATTCTTGATAAGAATTTTAAACGAATGTTATGGTAACTTTTGATGATATAAGAGATTTCCTTCCTAAATTTTTATCTGATAAAGAACTGAAAAAGATGTTTGTAGAGATTTCTGCCATGCTAAATAATGGCGTTGCAAATAATTATTTTTCTACGATATTGAAGGATGAAGCAACTATTTTTCAGGGAGATTGTTTAGATAAAATGCCAATTTTTGAATTTGAAGGTAATAATACTCCTGAGATTTATAAGACGAAAGTCATGGTTTTATCTAATACTTGTGATATATCAGAAGAGAATTCGAGAATAGTTTTACCTCGCGTTTGTTATGCGCCAATATATCCCTTGGATACTTATATTGCGATTTTAGAGGAAGCTGGTAAGTCAAAAACGCAAATAAGTTCACATATTGAGTCTATAAAAAATCAAGAATATACCTCTATCTTATTTTTACCTAGTCATATCAATGGGTTAGGTAGGGATATTATTGTCTATTTGGATAGAATATATAATTGTAGTGTTTCTTTGATAAATAAAGCAGACAGATTGTTTTCATTGAGTAATTTTGGATTTTATATTCTTTTGTTGAAAATATCAATTCATTTTACGAGAATTAGAGATGGTGTTAATCGAGGATAGAGTGCGTATTTTATTTTGAGGCGTATCGTCGTTAATCATTGATATTTGTTGATTTACATGTAATATGAAAGGTTTGTACACAATATTATTATTGATTGTTTCAAATGTCTTCATGACGTTTGCGTGGTATGGGCACTTGAAATTGCAGGAGATGAAGATTATTAATAATTGGTCCTTGATTGGAGTTATTTTAATATCATGGTTGACAGCATCCTTCGAGTATAAAAATTCGTAATAACCCCTGACAAATTGGGCGGAAAATTTTAAATAATATCTAATGTTAAATTTCTTATAATGAAAGATATATGAAAGGATTGTATACGATATTATTACTTGTAGTTTCCAATGTTTTCATGACTTTTGCTTGGTACGGTCATCTGAAATTGCAGGAAATGAAAATTATTAATAATTGGCCATTAATTGGAGTTATTTTAATATCATGGATGACGGCATTTTTTGAGTATTCATGTCAAATTCCAGCTAATCGCATTGGTTTTCAGGGAAATGGAGGACCATTTACGCTTTTGCAGCTTAAAGTTATTCAAGAGGTGATAACCCTTATTATTTTTGCCATTTTTACAATGGTCTTTTTTCAAGGGGAAACATTGAAGTGGAATCATTTAGCGGCAGCAGTATGTTTGGTATTAGCTGTGTATTTTGTATTTCTTAAATAATGAATTGTTATATATACACATATATTTTGTGAATAGTCAAAATAATAAACCAGCTACCCGTAACGAGTAACTGGTTTATCCATGTAAATGTATTATATTCTTATTTATCAGGTATCTTTTGGTACTCCTTACCATTTAAAAGATGTCCGTTTGCCTCTTTGCTTCGCTTCACCCCGTCACTACCCCATGTTCCCCATTGCTTGAAAAAGAAAGCCACACCTTGTACCTCTGCCTGATCCTTGATGTTCATTACCCATTCCTCTTTCATGGGTCTTGCCCTATTACCACTCTCACCACCTACTATTACCCAATCAATACCTGTCAAATCCAGTTCTCCCAGATTCTCTACAAGAGGTTCACAAGACAGGAATTTAAAAGAACCCTTTATTGACCTCAATATATCAACACGGTATTTATACTCTGCCGCCTCTACCGTTGTTCCTAACCATGCATTCTGGTGAACTTCACGAGTTTGAAAATACTCTGCCATTCTTTCTGGTCTTTTGGTTAATATTAGGTATTTGTGCCAAGGTGTTCTATCAATTGTTTTCATTATCTTATCCACAAATTCAAAAGATACGTCTTCATGAAATGAATCACCCATTGAACACACGAATATCCTGCATGATTTCAATTCATGTAAAGGTTCATCCAAGGAATCTTCATGTAAAGTGACCGTGAACCCGTTTTTATATTTTCCCTGTCTGCCACGAAAACGGTTTGCCATTGCTGCGGCATAACAATTCATACATCCCCTTGATACTGGAGTGCATCCCGTTACTGGGTTCCAAGTCTTTTCAGTCCAACTAATACTCGTCTTTTGCATATCTTATTTATTTTATTTTTGAAGGAAGCGTTTTCGGAGGAAGCCAAAGGCTTCCTCCGGTATTTACATTTCAATTCCTAAGCACCGAATTTGGAGTTATACAACTCGTTTAGCTTGTTAAGGATAACCTGCTCCTTGGTAATGATACCCTTCAAGCCTTTGGCTTTCTCGATCTCCTCTGCTTTACTCCTGTCAATTCCTGAAAGGAACTCTTCCAACTGGTTCATGGTTTCAGCTTTTTTCTCGTCGTCTGCATTTTCATACTTCTCAATCAACAAGTCAACTAGATACCGTTTCCCTAAAAAGTCATTGTTAAATGATTTCTGGGCTGCTTTCAAAAGCCGTTTCCCTTTCTCCAAGTAAGGAGTTTTCTGGAGTTTCTCGTCAATCTTACCGTTCATGGCTTTTGCCAGAACCTCCTTGTTAATACCAGCGTTTTTAAAGCATAGCCATTTTTGTACAGTGGCTAACGGGAAACCTTGATTAAGCAATTCAACTATTGCCTCCAGAAGGGGCAACTTTTTATCTGGGTTCATCATTAACGCACCACTGGCAAAGTCCTTACCGTCCCACATTTTGGTAGCGATATTTGCCTCTGACAAGATTTTTTGGAGGGTTATCCCCTCGTTTAACGGGTACATGAAATAGAACTCTCCCTTGTTCTTGTCACCGTTCTGGATGTAGGCAGTGTACCTGTGCTGCCCGTCCAGTATGACTACATATTTCTCGTGGTCTTCTAGTGCAACAGGTGTCCCCGTTTCTGCATCCACGATTTCCAAATCTACGGATTGTACCTCTTTACCGTCTACAATAACGGCAGGGATGATTTGACCGTTCTCTTTTAAAGAAGCCCGTTTAGCGTTTACGTTCTTCTCTTGTACCTGACGATTACCTTTAATAAAAGCAACCTTTTTACCTGTAGCCTTTAGGGCTGCTAGGGTAATAATACCCTTTTTAGTTAAAACATACTCTTTCATAAAATCTATTTTAAAATTAATATTTCACTTCCAACTGGGTTGGAGTTTGTTCTCAATCTAAAGAAGCGATCTCCGTTGTTCTTGATTGACAATGCAAAAATGCAACTTACAAATTCAAAGGCAGAAAGCCAATAAATGTTAAAATTGAATTATCCAATTTTGGGAAAGTCAAAAAAATAAATCATGGGCTTCAATAGTTTTATATAAAAAATTCTTGTAACAGGTTTATTTGGAAAATTGATAACACGGGTTTTAGAAGTTCTTGGCTCATAACCAAACCAAGAACTTCATTCTATCATACTTGAAGGTTTAATTCTTCAAACAGGTTATTCCCGAGATGTTTGGGACTTCCTCCCCCGTTAAAGGCGTTAAGCCATATACTCTTAGCCTTGGTGTGGAGGTTGTCAATTTTTGAACGATATTCTTGCTCGTCCCACACCTCCTCTTCTCCTGCCGTTTTCACGACATGAACACACTCGTCATGAATATCATCTATTTTTTCCTGCATATGAAAACATGCTTGGAATAAAACAGCCAATAATTTTTCTGGAGGTAACGAATCAAGACATTTCACGATCTTGTTAACAGACCCCTCTGGTGCAATTTCAAATAGTTTCTTTTTTTGTTTCATAAAAATAATAATTAAATTAATGGTAGATAAAACAGCTCTTTATTTCATTCTAACCAAAGTTTATTTCTAGTATTTCCCGCATTCAGTTGAATGTAGACCATCCCAAACCCCGATAATTGAATTCGGGATGATCTTTCCAGTAGATTATTCCTCTTGTATTATTTCACGTGATATTGTTATCACTAGATTTACATCATAGAACATACCGTCCTGTTCCTCCTCGTCGCTATCTAAATCTTCTCGTGAAACAATCAAGATTTGTACATTTTTAAACTCGATATCAGGAAAAGTGCATAACAACTTCCTTTTTACCAAAGGTCGTATCGTATCTGGAAATATTTTTTCTACTAGCAGAGTGACGTCTGGGTTGTTATCCAAATATACATTATCGAGGTTAATAGTAAAAGTTGCTTCCTGCACGGGTAAGTCTTTAAACTTCCAAATAATGCAGGAAGTAAGGTTATCTAATCTCCCTATCGCAGCATAGCTTAAGACTACATTAGCTTCTGTTATGACTGCAAGACAATTCTCGTCTATTTGAGTTTTGTCTAAACTTTGACATTGTTTTTCCATTTTGTTTATTTATTAAATGAATATTTTTTATACATCATCCAAAAAATAGTAGCTACTGTCATTCTTGGTTGACAATGCAAATATAGGCTTCACGCAGAAACCAGAAAGTAATTTGTTGACTACAAGGGTAATAAGATGGAATCCACTGTATTTCCCTTAAAAGGAGGAAAGAATTTGGAGAGTATTAATATATGTAGAAATTATTGATACCCGTTATTGGCTTATTCTTGTACTGGTTCATCAGGGCGTTAAAGTATTCCTTGTTAGAGGAAGACGTGAAAGAAGCAACAAGTTTTATGAACTTCATGATATCCACGATAAAATCTTTCTCCATGTCAGAAATCTTTGCACCCTCTCTCCGTTTTTCTATTATACTTGGTATGATATTAAAAAAAGAGAGAACCTGTTGAGCGAAATAATAAGCCATTTGACTATCTGATATTGTTTGTCTAGTTATAACATCCTTCTTTCTTGAATACAAATCTTTTAATTCTTTTCGGGTACACTCGACCATGAAACGGATAACATCAAAATCATCTATTCTTGAAATTATTTTTTTATCCTCTCTTAAAACAAGGTTCACTTTTTGAGCGTAACGAATATTTTTTGATAGTTTTTCAACATGTTCATTTAAAGGTTTAATTTTTTCTTCTATTGATTCAATTTTAAAAGCCTCCTTGCATTTTCCCCACGAGAAATCATAAATAAAAAGGAGTAAATACCAGAACTTAATTCGGTCTATTCCAAATTGTTTGAAATATAAATCGAATTCTTTATTCTCTATATATTTTTTAAAATTAAAATTCGCTTTAAGTAGCCTGTCATTGTATCTATCCATGAAACGATAAATATACATGGATTCTCCCGTGTATTCACTTATATCATGTCCTTCTGGAACTTCAAATTCATCTGGTGGGAAACTAGGAAAATAGTAGTTTGCCCATTTTATAACGTATTCCAATTCATTATCCCCGTATTCAAGTTCCTTTTTTTCTTTTTCGTTATTTTCCATGAACCTCTTTCAAATTTGCAGTGAAGTTAGATATTGTTTTTAAAATTTAAAAGTGTTGTAGAGGTACTTCATTTTTTAATTAGTGAAGAATTGATAGTATTTTACTATTATATACCCAATCCGTTAAAAACTCACCAACCTGAATATATCCAGTACAAGTATATCTATAACTTGAAAACTTGCCTTTAAGCTACCCTTATCTTCAAAATTCTCACTTTATATATACCTCAACTCGATTTTTAAAGAATCCCTATACTCTATTTGTCGGTATCCCAGATGTTTAATATCTTTGTATCATCTTAAATATCAAAGCATACCATTTGAAACAATTATATAAAAGATTCCTATTACTCTTTGCAAGTCCACCTGTAAGGAGTAATTTTTAGTCTTCAAGTGGCACTAAACTAGATACACCATACTAACTAACCAAACTATTAAATCATGTACACTTACGAGCGATTAAGGCGATTAGCCATACAATCAGGTATTCCAGATAATAAGGTATCCATAGGATTCTGGATAAAGTCTAAAGGGCTGAAAAAGATTAAAAAACAGGTAGATAAAGTAAGGAAAATATACTACGTCCCAGATGAGAATACTAAAATCCAGATACTACCACCTTCTAAAGATTAACCTATAAAGCTACATGATATAACTGTATTTCATGTAACCAGAGATTCCAACCTGAAATAGAGAGATTATCCAACCATAAAGATCAATATTTAAAAATTAGGGATTTGACGGGGTATGCTTTTGGGGAATTGACAGGGTACATACTATTAACTAGTAAACTAATAACTAGTATTGGTGTTACAGGCTTGCCAGCCTATCCCACGAGATAAAAGCAGAACCAGTGAATCCATAGATCATTTTTAGATGGTTGTTTCAAACTGGAATTAATAATGGCGAATGAAGGAGAAAAGAAGGATTATAGAATCATAACGAGAGATATCGCAGGTAAACTGAACCTAGATGAAACTTATACATTTACATGGTTACTTTTTAAATCAGATTATGAAACAGGTGAATCCCATGTACTGAGGGAAACACTTCGTGAGGTTACTGGCATTAAAGATGTGGATACCATTTCCAAGTACACTGCCAAATTTGAAGATTTAGGTTTCCTGCGTAAAGAGTATAATTACAGGAACAATGAAGGACAGTTAACCACACCCGTTACATATCATGTAGACATTCCAAAGAGTAACTGGGTCAGGTTCAAGAAAGATTTATTACTGGAAGATATTCCTGATGAATTGAAAGCCTTCCTAGTGCTACTTAAATGTTTATGTATCAATAATACCAATATCACTTGCTATAACAAAACAGAAATATCAAGGCGATTAAACTTATCTCCCAAAACGGTAAAGAAATATATAGATTTGGCAGTAAAGCATCATAAACTGGTGGAAGTTAATAATTTCTTCCTTATCACGGATAGTAATATTATACTGGATGCCCCACATGCTAAAAGTAATTTTGGACTGAGAACTTTTGATAAGTTAGCTAGAGAGAAATATGATATTATATATAATTATTGTATAGAGAAGAATGTTATCCCACCTCCATACGATTTCAAGCTAATGGAAGTGTTATGTATTCACAGGTACGATCAACCAGAAGAGGAACTGGAAACGACAGTTAGGAATGGAGATAGAAACGCCAAGAAGCATTATAACTATTATTCATTGAAATATAACCTACCTAAATTATGCCCTAACCTGCCACCCCAGATACATAGTTTACAATATTTCCTTACTTCGTTGATAAATACTAAATGTTATAAAGAAAGAGTTTCCCACCCAGAAGAAGTGAAATTACCAGTGCTGCATGTATAAGTACTTACTTGCTCTTCTCTTGAATCTTCCTAAGTTCTATCACGTCATACAAATCTTTAGGACGTCCAGCCTTTATTTTACTATTAATTAAATCGTTAAAGGCTATCACGTCATAAGAGAATGTTTGACCGTTGACGGTGTTGGTCGTGGTGTATCTTTGCTCGTAACATTCATCAAAACTCCTGCCTGGATTAAAGGAAGTGATTAATTCTATATCTATAACGGGACTTATCTTTATGGATATATTTTGTTGACCGTTTTTCACGTCCTCTGGAAAATCATCGAACTCGTAACCAAGTGCATTCAAGGCATTTCTTAAAGCTAGCAAGTTAGAGGGGGTGGTATCAATCCAGAAATCGACATCGGCAGAGTGACGCTGGTAGCCGTAAAAATTGACAGCACCACCACCTACCATTAACATCCTGACCTGATACTTTTGTGCCAAGGATATAAACATCCATACATCTTCTTCGAAATTAAGGCTCATCTTTTCCGTTCAAGAATAAAGTTGTTACTTGTTCTCTCCTTCAATGTTTGAAACTTGCCGATCTCGGCGACCAGACGCAAAAAGAATATAAATCTCTCGTTAGGGGTTCTTTCCAGTGCCTCCCTCTCTCGTCTGGCTTGACTTTCCGCTTTAGTTTCAAAACGTATCTCCATGCTTCTCCTTTGATTGATATAACTATACAAAGTTAAGAATATATTCTATACATAGAGAGAATTAGAGTGGTTAAAATAGAGAATCCTCTATAAAACACCCCCTCCCCTCTAGTTTCAGGTTGGCATTATATAAAGTGTGTTCCACGCTAGGGTAGTGTACCATTTACATCCCCCACCCATCTCTGGAAAAAAATCAATTAATTAAAAACAAATTGTCATGTTAAAAAAAGATTTTGAAGTGAACAAGGTTATCATGCCCAAATGTTTTTCAGACATTAGTAAATCTAAACTGGCGGGCAAACTGGTCACGTTACCAGCACCTCCAAAAGTGGGTGATATTCTAAAAGTTATTGGATTCAAGGGTGAAGACCCAACAAGTATTTCCCTCTCCTGCGTGAAAGGGGATGAAAGGGTAGATATTAGAATCCGTAACATGGTGAAAGGTTCCAAGCAAACGGGGATAACACCCGATGACGTCCCGTGTGATCCAGTTATAGAGGAACAGTATAAAGACAGGCTACAATACATTTATCCCTTGGCAGTGAATACCAGTTACGAGGATTTGTTTTCTATCCTAGACGGGCAAACTATTATTTGCTGTGGTAACATGGAAACGCCTGCCAGTTACAACGGTAACGAGTACACGCTAACTGTATGGAAATTCGCCATACTGTTTGATGAAGAGTAGAGAGTAATCTCTACTTTTTTTTGTAAAAGCATTATTCTACTAAAATAATCCTTTAGTGGAGAAGGAACAGGGACAGCGAGCGCAGTGGGAAGGGGAAAGATATTGTTATACCAGAGTGAAGAAAACATTGACTTTCTAAACAGGCAGTATAAGCAAGAATCTTTCCTCTCCATTGCCAAACCTGATAAACTTACGACACTCTAAATTTCATTACCATTAATGTATTCAAATTAAAAATCAAGTAAAACAATATCATGAAAGAAGAATTGATAAAAGTGCCAGTGGTGGAACTGGTGTACAGGAATAATACCAAACCTTCTAAAAGGTATAAAATAGTAA
>OGES01002767.1_pt1 | contig 11126 bp, 9 predicted proteins | sample 1570711 | NCBI WGS metagenome assembly OGES01 (sample SAMEA2582133, study PRJEB24529) | metagenome | biome: Human gut stool | place: China | collected 2011 | reverse complement strand
GGGCGAAGTAAGTTAGGGCGGAGTAAGTTAGGGAGGAACGGCGACAGAAAGGGGGGTATTGCGCCCTCCGTCAGACTCAAACGAACTGGAATTCAATAAAGGACAAGAACGAAACCGTAATTGCTCATAGGAGCGATTGCGGTCTTTTTTTGTCTCAAAATCGAAAGGAGCAAGCAAATGAATGTCAAATAGCAAGCTGATCGAGCTGAGCTACTACGATCCGTCGGCGCAGGTACGGTTATCCGCCTACGCTGATACGATTGTGCTCGATCACAACGAAAAAGGAGGCGTGATCTGTGCGATCCGCTTCGGTGGATACCCCGAGATGGTTCGGGCTATGGCGGACGCCATCTACGGCGGCGCGACCATAGAAGCCACCCAAAACGATACGGTGCGGCTGCTGCAAAGCTCTCTGAAAGGGTATCGGCGGCAGCTGACTCACGATGGTGTGTATGCCGTGGCAACGCTCATGGCCAGCGACGACGCACAGGAGGAAAGCCGTCAACAGGACGACGGAGAGGAACGAACGCTTGAAAGATCGGAGCAGCCGCGAAAGTGCTACATTTTCTGCCCCGAGGGAGACCGAACACGTCTTTTCGAGGAGCTGGATCACAAAACGGCAGCGCCGCTCATTCCCGCGTTTCGGGACTATGTGCTCGCTTCTCTCCAAAGCCGAGGAGACCTCCGGCAGCTGGAGGTCATCTCGCAAAAGGAGCGGATCGACGCATGGGTGCTGGAGCTGGCAGTAGAGGATAGGAATGTCATTGAGGTGCTGGAGGAAGGGCTGAAGGCAGGGATTATTCAGATCCCCGGCGCGGTTTCCGGTGCGCCGGACGGCTTTACCGATGTCAACAATGTCACAGGGTACCTCAATACCTTTGGCGTGACCGTTGCGGATCGCATCCGCAATCAGTTCATGCCGCTCTTTGATCCGGCCAGCGAGCCTCTCTCGGATGAAGTGCTGTCCATCAACAACTTTATCACGCAGCGGGCCGGTTATTCCCTCTATGACGCCCAGCTCGCGGTGGCAGAGGCGGTCAAGCGGCAGCTTGACCGCAAGAAAACGGCGCTCATCATCGCGGAATGCGGCTCGGGCAAAACGAAGATCGGCTCGACCGCCCTCGGCGCATTGCATGGCTTATGGGCAGCACAGAAAAAAGACGGCAGAGGAAAGTCCTTCGGCATCGTTATGTGCCCATCTCATGTCACACGAAAATGGGTGCGTGAGATCGGGGAAACGCTGCCGGACACCTATGCCATGGTGGTGCACAGCATCACAGAGCTGGATCGGCTTTATACCCTTTATGAGCAGGGCGACAAGAGCGTGTACGCGGTCTTTTCCAAGGAGCGGGCACGAGACGGCTATATGCGCTATCCCGCCGTGCGATGGAATGAACGCCGCCGTGCGTTCCTCTGCCCGGACTGCGGCGCGGTCATCGAAATGGACATCAGCGAGGACGGGACGCACTACACCGTGCCGGCAGACCAGTTTTTCTTCCAGAAGGAACATAAGAAAAACCACATTTGTCCTAAATGCGGCACTCCGCTATGGTCGGCGGTCAATCCGGACAGACGGATGGAATGGGTCAAGATCGGTGAATATGGTTGGGTACACCGTTACGGCGCGGAAGCACATCTCAAGCGGACGAAAAACGCGCGCGTTTGCGACCAGCTCGCACAGATCACGCGAGACCCAGAGGGCTACTATCCCGCCCGCGGCGCACAGCGGCGGTATCCGCTGAGCACCTACATCAAGAAAAAGCTGCACGGCAGGATCGGCTCCTTCCTCTGCGATGAGCTGCACGAATACAACAATGCCAGCGGCCAAGGTGACGCAATGGCGGAGCTGTACGGCGCCTCCAAGCTCTTTGTCGGTATGACGGCGACCCTTATCAATGGCTATTCCTCCGGTATTTTTCACCTGCTCTACCGCATCGTCCCCGGGCTTATGCTCAAGGATGGAAAGCAGTATGGCAGTCCCGGCGATTTTGACGCGGAGTACGGTGTGGTGGAAAATGCTTACGAAACAAGGGACGCGGAGTATAACGCCAACCGGCGTGCCAGTAAGCGGAAAACGCGCACGCGCCAGCTTCCCGGCGTTTCGCCGCTGGTGTTTTCGCGCTTTCTGCTGGAATACACGGCTTTTTTGTCCCTGTCGGACATGGGAAAGGATCTGCCGAGCTATGAGGAGATCCCTGTGGCGTTGGATATGCCGGAGGATGTTGGGGAGTGCTATCAGGCTGTGCAGAATGTTCTCCAGAAGGTCCTGAAAAATGATCGGAAAGCCGCGCAGAAGATCCTCTCGGCGTATCTGAACCTGCTGACGGTCTACCCGGACCAGCCATACGATCAGCCGGAGGTCATTCATCCCATTACGGGAATGCCGATCGTAACGCCCCAAAGCTGCGGAGACTTCTCACGCTTGTTCCCTAAAGAGAAAAAGGTGCTGGAGCTTGTGCAACAGAAGGTGGCGAACGGCGAGCGCGTGCTGATCTACACCAGTTGGACGCGCACAGACTCGCAGCAGAAGCTATTAAAGCTGATGCAGGAGAATGGATACCGCACGGAGATCCTCGCGCCACAGATTGCCACGGAGAAGCGTGAGGAGTGGGTGGATCGAGCGGAGTGCAGGGGAAAAGCTGAGATCCTTTCCCGCGCTGTCGCAGGACGTATTCCAGTCGTTTTATTCCCTGATGCCCCGGCACAATGACGAGACGGTACTCTCTTCGGCGGCGCGTAAATTCAACGCGCCGATCCTGGAGCATATCACGCAGAGCGAGGAATACCCTACGCTCAAGGAGGTGTGCGAGGGGCGCGAGCTCCCGGCCTACGAAGCGGCACTCGAATTTGTGTCTACCGTGTCTGATGAGCTGGCCGAGCTGATGAGTCAGCTCGGCGGGAAGAAAGGCGCGCTGAACACGCTGGAAAAGCTCGAGCAGGCGCAGGAGGCCGCAACACAGCGGCTTTCGGAGCTGTTGGAGCAACTTGACGGCTTCGGTCCGGATGATCCCTCTCTGAACAGAGATGTGATAAAAGCTGCCAATGAAGCGGAAAGCAAGCATCGGCAGGCGAAGGCTGTCGCCAAGCTCATCGACAACAGCGCGATGCAAGGCAAGGAGGCTGTGGGTGGTATCGTCCGTCATGCTCTGTCCGCCGCGTCCGAAAAGGCTGAGGAGGTGCAGAGCATCATCGGCGCATGGAGCAATGAGCCCGGCAACCTTCAAAGGACACCGGAAAACAAGGCTCTCTTGGAGCGTGTCCGAGCCAGCGACATCCTGCGAGACATCGCAAAGTATCTTGGTCGCTTTCGAGAAATTTTCGCGCAGGGAAAGCGGAACGGATACACCCACGGCCGTGGCGAAAAGTATTCGCTGGAGCTTGGCAGCGACCTCTCCCGCGCGCTGACCTCGGAGCTTGCCATGCTGGCGGCACCGGAGACACTGCCACTGTTCCTGCGAAAGTATCAGCGTCGGCAGATCAAACAATATCGCCGCCGTGAGCCGATCTATAAGGGTGTGGGCGATATGATCTGCTGCCTCGACGAATCCGGCTCCACCGCGGGCGAATGCGCCGCGTGGGGCAAGGCTGTTGCGCTGACGCTGCTGGAGATCGCGGAGAGCGAGGGACGCAAATTTGCCCTTATTCACTTCTCCGGCCCCGGCAGATTTCAGACGGACCGGTTTCTTCCAAAGCAGACAACAGTGGAGGATAGGCTGCGCGCAGCTGAGACCTTCCTCGACGGCGGTACGGATTTTCGCACGCCGCTGAATGAGACGCTTCGACTGATGCAGGAGGAAGGCTTCGACAACGCAGATATTGTGTTCATCACCGATGGTGAGTGCCTTCTGACGGAGGAGTACATCTCAAATTTGCAGAAGGAACAGTCTGCGCGCCACTTTACGACCACGGGCATTTTGCTGGATCAAGGAAATGCAGGCATGGACTTCAGCTTGAAGCCATTCTGCCAAAATATTTACCGTACCAGCGAGTTGACGGGCGAGGCCATCATCCGTGAGCTGGTGAATGGTCGGGTGTAAGCTCAGCACACAGCACCTCATCGAGAGTATCCCTTTAACATAAAAGCCAGAGGAACGCGATGTTCCTCTGGCTTTTGCCCGTTATGGGGATGAGCTGCTTCAGGGGCGCGCTCACGGCCTTTACCATGTCCTCCTGCTCCAGCAACACTGAGATTTGTAAGACTAATTGCAATGGCTGTGATGCATTTAGTTTTGCAAGTGAGTATGTTTTTTTAATCTTTTGGTTGGCCTTGACAAACAAGACTTTTTAAAGTATTATGTTCTTGCAAAATATAAAAACTAATTCGCACTATTTACAAAAGGAGAGGGCTTTGTGGAACGGATACAGTCAGTCTCACGTTGCTTGGACATCATAGAGTGCATTGCTCAGCGCCCCATCCCGCCTACTGTGCAAGAGCTGTCAAATGAGCTCCATCTCAGCAAGAACACCATTTATAATATCCTGGGTATCCTGACAAACCGAGGCTATATAGCGAAGAACAGCCGTGAGAGTACATATCGGCTGGGGGAGCGTTTTTCTGAGATATGTTTCCCCCAGATGGGAAAAGAAATGTGTGCTCTCCAAACTATGCCTCTTCTGGAGCAGCTCTACAATTCCCTCGGACAAGAGACTTGTTATTTAGCCTATTTTAAAGATTATCAGTATTTTCTTGTGGCACAGGTTCTATCTACTAAGGTCTTATCCTGTGGACCATTGGCAGATTGTAGAGACATGCACGCTACTTCTTTAGGGAAGGTTTATCTGTCCACAAAGTCTACAGAAGAGATCCGGGCGTGGGCAAGACAATATGGCTTGCCAAAGATCATGAAGAACACGATAACGGATATTGATACGCTCCTGGCCGAGATTGAAACTGTTCGGCGCCAAGGGTATGCGGAGAACCGGGAAGAAAATACTGAGGGCATTTATTCCGTCTCTGTCATGATCCACGCAAAACCTCTGATGGGGCTCTCCTTCACAATTCCTACCATCCGCTACGATGTAGAGCAGGTAGATACATGGGTAAAGGCTTTAAAGAACTACGCTTTGGGGATCGAAAAACGTCTGAATATTGGTGGATTCTCGTAAAATGTATAAAAATAGGGCCCTTGCTCGGAAAGTAAACGTAACAGAGTAACCTGTATTCATTTGGTTACTTTGCAAAACGGGAGCAAGACCTTGTAAATTTATTAGAGATGAGCAAAACGGGTCCTAAAACAAAAGGGCGAAGAGAGAAAAATGCGGGGATTACCCGGCGAAGAGAAAAAGCGCACAAAAAGCAAGCCCGGAGGAAAACCGAGCAGCTGAAACAATATAGGAGCACACTTTAAGCGCCTCGCCTAAATGATCTGGATGCGCGGTAGGAGTGAGAACCATGTAGAACGGCGGCCAGCGCAACCGCCAGGGCAGAGATATGAGCCAGGGTGTTGAGGTTCGCCGCGCTTGCGCCGCTGCGCACCCACAGCCGTTCCTGACCTGTGGATTTGAATCGGGAAGTATAACGCTCGCACTCTGTACGCAAGGCGTATGTCCTCCTGAAACAGAGACAGCTGCGGTTAGCGGAAAGTCTGTAATCGTTTGGAATGGTCTTATACTTGGTACAGCCCCGGTTTTTCTTTCCGTTGTTCCAATTCTTTTGGCTACAGGGACAAACACCGGTTTTGGACTGGCGGAACGGGCAGCAGTATTTCTGCAGGGTACGATTATTGTCGGTTGTCTTGCCATCCTTGTGCATAGCCAGCCCGGCCGCGCAGACCGGATTACCGGCAGAAAGCGTTTTAGAGGCTTTCGTGCCGCGTGGATTGAGGGGGATAAATGCCTCGCCGCCCGGCGTGGTCAACTCATAGAGCGGCAGGCCGGAGATACAGTCCACCGGCACATGGCTTTTGTATCTCCAGTAGAACTCGTACCGGCGTTCATTGGATTTCGGGTTGTTCTGCCTGGTGTTCGCCATGATCGGAGTAGACTCCAGGCGAACGAAGGAGGCGTCCACGATCCCCAATTCGTACAGCTGCCGTACCAGATCCGCCATAACAGACCTTAACCCAGTGTTATCCAACTGCCGCAGGCAGCGGTCATACGTCCAGTAGGACGGCAGCGGCTCCATGATGTTAAAGCCGCAGTAATGGGCGATGATGCGGTTGTTGTCCAGATAATCCATCAGATCTGTGATCTGCGTGAAACCCTCGCATTTCATAACGATAAACGCACAGACCATGGCTTCTTTGGGGAAGCCCCGCCGCCCGGTTGCCGCTCTGGGCAGCGTGAAGTCCAGACTGCTGAAAAGCTTGTCGTAGAACGCAGCGGCGCTTTGGGATGTAAACAATGTCACATCCTGAATGATTTCCTGTCGGTAGATAGCGGCCAGCCCCTTTCCAGTTGGTTTTCTCTCAAGTCAATTTTACCAAAAAGGGGCTCCGCTTTCTATATCAATGGAGTGATTTTCGGTTTCAGCCATGGCCGGAAACCATTACAGTTACTACATTTCCTGCGTTTTGCTCATGGCTGGTAAAATTTATCTCAGAGGGGGTGATGCCAAGGTCAGACTCAGCGCAATATGACAATTGAGGGAGAAGGAGGGATCATATTCTTGCTATATAAAAAGCTACCTAAAGCTCATCTCAGTTTGGTGGCCGAATGAGCAATAAGTAGCTTTCAGGCGATACCATGTCCTGTGGTATCTATATTATTATATCCCAGGACATAGCCCATGGCAACCTATAATTTCGAAAAAGAGGAAATTTTAGTTACTTGAAAAGGATTTAGTAATATGGATAAAACGACAGTTTTTGAGAGCATTGATCGTTTACTACAAGTGGAAGTTCGACTCCCGTTTCTTGTTCGTGGCACGATCCCCAAATTATATCAATGTGCTCGTGGTATGGGGCAGCCTATCACCAAGCAGATTGCTGAAGCCATCATGGCCGCTATCGAGCGCGGGAAAAACCGCATTATGCTCGTTACCGGCTTCTATGAGCCAGGTATCTTCCCTTGTGGTGAAAGCGACGGCTTGTATGGGGCAGCTGCTCTTGGGAAGGGATTGTCCAAGATTGGAGCTTCGGTATCCATTGGCGTAGAGCCTGAATGCGCAGAAGCTATGCAAAAGTTGGCAGAATGCATTGACCTCTCCTGCCAAGTCATTGGTCTGGATCGTGGTATTGCTCAACGTGCAGTCAACGCTAAGTTGGCTGATTGTTGTGATATCGCAATCTTTATCGAAAAATGTGGTCCCTCTGCGTATGGTGTCTACCATTTTGCCACCGCAACACCCCGGGATCGCGCTTATGACGCGGATATGAACGGATTTCTGGAAGCTATGGAGCAAACCGGGAAATTGACCATCGGCATCGGAGATTATGGGAACGAGATCGGCTTTGGGAATATCTACCGCGAAGCCTTGGATATTGTAGGGAGAGGTTGCAAATGTCCATACAACGAAGGTATCGTCACTGTATCAAGGACAAATTATCTTCTCCCTTGCTGTGTTTCTAATATCGGTGCATATGGCGTTCTTTCTGCACTGGCTCTTCTTACCGGAAATTTGGACATTTTGCACACTGAGTCTGATGAGCACAAGCTTGTAGAACTCGGAAATAAGATTGGTGTTGTAGATGGCTCTTATGGCTACTGTCACGACTCGGTAGATGGTGTGCCGTTGGCCGCATTATGCGGATATATCTCGATTTTACAAGCGATCCCTCATCAGTACTACGAAGACATTCTAGACAGAGGGTTTTAACTATTTTATTTTGGAGGTAGTCTTATGAAATGCATCCCTAAATTTATATCTATCATTTGTTTGGCTTTGATTCTATCTATTCTAACTACAGGTTGCGGTAAAGACAATGGAGATACTGCGGCTATCCGGTGGGAGCTTGCTACCCATAATACGGCAAATACTATTTACTGGCAAGAATTAACCGATTTTGCCGATGCGATTCGGGAACGAACTGATGGCCGTTTGGATATTTCCGTTCGCGGCGGTGGCGAACTTCCTTTTAAGGGTAATGAGTTTCTCCGTGTAGTCTCGGACAATACGATCCAGATGGCAGAGGTACCCTTGGGCTATGTCTCTGGTGATATTTCTGCATCAATCGTTCCCAGTTGGCCCATGATGGCCGGTACAGCTGAACAACTAGAGCTCCTTCTTCCCGCTCTGAGTGACATCACAAATCAGGAGCTCTCTGACAAAAACTTCAACGTAGAGATCATGTGCAGCTACGGCGTCCCTCTTCAGGTATTCTGGGGAGTAGGAGAGCCTGTGAATAGTGTGTCGCAGTTAAAAGGCAAGAACGTTCGTGTCTTTTCTGCTGAATCAGCAGAGATATTGACCGCCATGGGTGCCAACGCTGTTTCACTTTCTGCTTCCGAAGTTGTACCCTCTATCCAGAGACGTGTTATTGATGCCGCTGTTACTGGAGTCACCTATGCGGATGAAGCCAAGTGGTACGATGTCTGTGATTGGGGATACATGCTTCCACTCTGTGGTAGTGTGAGCCATGTTATCGTAAATAATGAGGCTATGGCATCCCTCCCACAGGATATTCAGGATATTGTCAGGGAGGAAGCTGAGAAGCTGCGGCAGCAGAATGTGGAGCTGGCTAAAACTTCTATTGCCACATCGTTAGAGAATTTGGAAGCGAACGGTATGGTCATAAACTACCCCACTGAAGATGACGTATCATATATGGAAAATTTGGCGTCTTCTTATTGGGAGAAGTGGGCAGAAAATGGAGGAGAGACCGTCCAGGAGGCGTTAACGATCGCCCGCGAAACACTGGGGTACTGACAACGAAGGAGGTGCAATCAGTATGAAATATTGGTCTGCATACTGCGCTGTGACCCAAAAACTGGTGAAGCTTGGCCTTATTCTGGCTGGTATCTGCATTATTATTCTCAGTGCCCTTATCGGTACAGAAGTGTTTCTGCGGAACTTCTTTGACAGCTCTACCTTAATTGCTGATGAATATGCTGGATATCTTTGTGCCGCAATGACCTTTTTTGGCGGAGCGTATGCTCTGGAAAGCGGGAGCTTTATCCGGGTCGATCTCTTGTATATGCACTTTAAAGGCAAGGTCAAATTTGTTGCAGATATCTTTTGCATCATTACTGCCATGGCTTTCTTGTTGTGCCTGCTCTACTACTGCGCCGCATTGGTGATGCAGAGTTATCATGGCCATGTAGCGTCTATCTACATCTCTCGTACGCCGCTTGCCATTCCACAGGCAAGCTTGATATTGGGCACTTTCGTTATGATTTTGGCGGTTATCAAAGAAGCCGGAACTTTACTGATTGAGTCTTTTAGGAGGAAATGATGAACTGGGCAGTTTTATTTACCATCTATCTAATCATCCTGTTTGCATTGTTCCTGCTGGGGCAAAAGATCGCCTTTTGTCTGGGGCTCACTGGAATTGTTGGACTCATTATTTTGGATAATCCGCAGGCGATGCAAGGTTTCGGGTTGACCGTATGGAACTGTGTCAATTCCTTTGAACTAACTGCTGTGCCAATGTTTATCTTTATGGGCGAAATCGTTGTAATATGTGGTCTAAGCGACAACTTTTACAAGAGCGCATCTACTTGGTTCGGACGAGTAACGGGCGGTTTCCTCCAGACAAACATCTTCAGCTGTGCCGTTTTTGCAGCCATCAGTGGTTCTAGCTTGGCCACTGCTGCCGCTATCGGCAGCGTCTCATATCCGGAACTGAAGAACCGTGGCTACAATAAAGAAATGATTCTGGGTACACTAGGAGGCGGCGGTGCGCTGGGGATCATGATTCCCCCAAGTATCCCCCTTTTAATCTATGGTTCGCTTACACAGGAATCTGTTACCAAGCTATTTATGGCAGGTGTGATCCCTGGTGTTTTGGCTGCCGTCCTCTTTGCCATCTATACGTATATTCGCTGTAAGATATCTCCTTCCCTGGCACCGGAGAAAGGAGCTCGTGCATCCCTTCGTGAGAAATTAGCTTCCTTTCGTGGTATGCTCCCATTTTTCATTCTCATCCTTATCATTATGGGGGGCATCTATCTGGGCTATACTACTGCCACTGAAGCTGCTGGTATCAGCGTAATCGTAGCACTGTTGCTGTCGCTGCTGTACCGGACTATTACATGGCAAAAATTCATCACCGCAGTGGTGAACACGGTGAAGTCAAGTTGCATGATCTTTTTCATTGTTGTCGGCGCACAAATGCTATCCTACCTGATTGTTCGCTCAGATATCAGCCGAGATCTGACCCAGTTTGTGATTAATCTTCATCCTTCAAAAACCTCTTTCTTCCTGATGATCTGCCTGGTGTATCTGGTTCTCGGTTGCCTAATGGATGGGACCTCTATTGTTTATCTGACCATCCCGATACTTTTCCCGCTACTGCAGGCCATGCAGATCGATACACTCTGGTTTGGCGTTGTACTGGTAGCACTCATTGAGATCGCTATGCTGACTCCTCCGGTTGGGATGAACTTGTTTGTCCTGCACGGAATCACAAAAGATGGGACATCCCTGGGAACGATCATTAGAGGCTGTGCACCCTATATCCTGCTATATGCATTTGTAATTGTGCTCCTGATCTTCTTCCCGGGCCTTGCGACCTGGCTGCCATCTACCATGTAGTGAATGTCACCCGTATTTCGATTTTTTATCGAAATACGGGTGGTTTTTTGGAACCACCGCCAATGCCTGCGCCGACGGATCTCACGGTTCAGCCGCTCAATCACGTTGTTGGTGCGGATGCGCGTCCAGTGTTCGCTGGGAAAGTCACAATAGGTCAGCGTTTCCTCAATGCCGTCCTCGACCTTCTTGGCGGCCTCCTTCAGCTTCATGGCGCGCAGCTCGGCGACCACGGCCTTTGCCTTCTCGCGGGATGCTTTTTTGCTCTCCTGGGCATGGATCGCCTTGAGCATTTTCGCCACAATTTTGACCTTGGATTTGGGCACAACAGATAAAACGTTGCGGTAGAAATGCACCGTGCAGCGCTGGTATTTGGCGTCCGGGAACACCTCGCCCACAGCCTCCAGCATCCCCATGTACTTGTCACCGACGATGAGCTTCACGCCGTCCAAGCCGCGCCCACGGAGCCACTGGAAGAAGCTGACCCAGCTGGCCT
>OGES01002762.1_pt1 | contig 11154 bp, 9 predicted proteins | sample 1570711 | NCBI WGS metagenome assembly OGES01 (sample SAMEA2582133, study PRJEB24529) | metagenome | biome: Human gut stool | place: China | collected 2011 | reverse complement strand
GCATCAGGCAGTCGGCGCCGTTGAGCGCCGCCACGCCGTCGTAGGGAATCGCCTCCAGATCGGCCAGATCGGCCGCCGCGCGCCCCGTGGCGATGAACAGCTGCACGCCGCGCGCATGGGCCTCACGCAACGCATCGAGCGCCGAAGCGGGCACCCGGTGGGTCTTGAAGCTGATCAGCGTTCCGTCGACGTCCAAAAATATAGCCTTTATCATTACCGGTAGTTTTTCATCGCCTTATCCATCTCGCGCCGGGCATCGTTCTCCTTGAGGTATTCGCGCTTGTCGTACGACTTGCGGCCGCGGGCCAGCCCCACGACGACCTTCGCCAGGCCGCGCTCGTTCAGGAACAGCCGCAGGCCCACGATCGTCAGGCCCTTGTCCTGCGAAGCGCGCTGCAACTTGTCCAGTTCGCGGGCCGTGAGCAGCAGCTTGCGGTCGCGGCGCGGCACGTGGTTGTTGCACGTTCCCCAGGCGTATTCGGCGATGTTGACGCCGCGCACCCACAGTTCGCCCTTGTCGAAATAACAGAACGTATCGACCATCGAGGCCTTACCGGCGCGGATGGACTTGATCTCCGTTCCAACGAGCACGATGCCCGCAACGTATTCTTCCAGAATCTCATAGTCGAACGTCGCGCGCTTGTTCCGGATATTTATCTTCTTCTGTTCGCTCATATACTCAAAAACGGCACACGAATTGCAATTTTAATTCGCAGGGGTGGGAATCGGTCAAGGTAACTAATTCTTTTATCTTTGATATGTTTTACACATCTTTCTGTTTATTTTCTGTTTGCACACGGTATGCGCAGTGATGCGTGTACGACCCGAGACCCGCCCCTTTTTTTCTTATAAAATCGGTCGTCCTATCTTATTGGCTATCGTCTTTTTAACCTGATTGTAAGCCGCCAACCGCTGCATGATATCCTTTTGTTCGTCGTCGGGAAGTTCGTCGTCCAACTTCGCCTGCAACTCCTTGATCAGCGCCTCGACGACTTTCGACTTGTAGAGTGTCACGGCCTTCGGGACCCCCACGGCCAGCATCTCGGCGTCGGTTTCCAGGTGTATTTCCTTGCGCCGCCACAGCTCGCTAAGCACATAGTTGTCGTCCGCCGTGAGGATGTCCACCGACATGTTGCACACCTCCGGGTCGATGTGGTTCAGGAAAACGTGCGCCGGGACCTCCACGCCGGTCCCCAACTGCGTCCACTGTTCGCGGTAAACATTCATGATCTTGGCGTAGACCGGATTGCGGAACTCGATGTTGTCGTCGCTCAGCTCCGCGAAGATCACCTCCGCGACGTTGCACGCCACCATCGTCCGCCCCTCCTTGAAGTCGAACGAGCAATGGCCGTATTTCAGGAGGTATTTCACGATCTCGCGCTCCAGCGTCTCGAAACTGCTCCCCGCCTCGACCTGTTTGACGAACTCCACCCCGGGATGCTGCGCCTCCCGCTGCCGGAGGGTCGTCTGCCGGCGCAGGAAGTCGTCCGTCTCGCGGTCGCCCGACGTGGTCATGCGCTTGCGCGCCACCTCCGAGATCAGAATCTGCTCGTCGATGTCCATGATCCGTGCGCACTCCTTGATGTAAACCGAACGCTGGATCGGGTCGGGTATCTGCGACACCGACTGCACCATGTCGGCGATCAGCGCAGCTTTTTTGATCGGGTCGCCCTGCGCGTCCTTCAGCAGCAGTTTGGCCTTGAATTCCAGAAAATCCTGCTCGTTGGCGCGGATATACTCCTGCAACTCGGATGCCGTATGGCTGCGCGCGAACGAATCGGGGTCCTCCGGCTCGGGCAGCAGCACCACGCGCACGTTCATGCCCTCCTTCAAGATCATGTCGATACCGCGCAGCGAGGCGTGAATGCCCGCCGAATCGCCGTCGTAGATCACCGTGATATTCTTCGTAAAGCGGTTCAGCAGGCGTATCTGCTCCGTCGTAAGCGACGTGCCGGACGAAGACACTACGTTCTCGACCCCTGCCTGATGCATCGAAATCACATCGGTGTATCCTTCGACCATGATGGCGAAATCCTGCTGCTGAATGGCCTTCTTGGCGAAATAGAGACCGTAAAGTTCGCGTTTCTTGCTGTATATCTCGCTCTCGGGGGAGTTCTGGTACTTGGCCACCTGCTTGTCGGTGCGCAGCGTGCGGCCTCCGAACGCCACGATGCGCCCCGAAATGTTGTGCACGGGGAAGATCACGCGGTCGCGGAACCGGTCGTACAACGAGCCGTCCCGGTCGCTGACCAGCGAAAGCCCCGTCGAGACGAGAAACTCCTGTTTGTAACCCGCCGCCAGGGCGTCCTTCGACATCCGGTCGCCTTTGGCGGGACAGAATCCCAGTCCGAATTTCTTGATCGTGGCGTCGGTCATCCCGCGCTTCTGGCGGAAGTAGGCCAGTCCCACGCTCTGTCCTTCGGTCTCGCGCTGGAGGTAGTTGGCGAAATACTCCGCGGCCCAGCCGTTCAGGGCGAACATCGACTCGCGGTCGTCGTTGCGGCGCACCTCCTCTTCGGTCAACGCTTCCTCCTTAACCTCGATGCCGTAACGCTTGGCCACCATCTTCAGCGCCTCGGCATAGGTTGTGGCTTCCTGATCCATTACGAAAGTCACGGCATTACCGCCCTTCCCACAACCGAAACATTTATAAAGGCCTTTCGAAGGAGAGACTACGAACGACGGGGTCTTCTCGTTGTGGAAAGGACAACACGCGACATAGTTCACGCCCTTTCGTTTGAGCGTGACGTATTCGCCGATAATATCCACGATATTGGCGGCGGCGTAAATGCGGTCTACTGTTTCCCGGTCGATCATAGCCTACAAAGGTACGAATAATCGAATTAAGAATTAAAAATTAAGAATTAAAAATTATTCTCCGCCCGCCGTCTTCCATCCGATGTCCCCGCACTTCTTCGGCATGAGATTCGAACACGAGGAAATAATTCGCGACTTTTAATTCTTAATTTTTAATTCTTCACTACCTTTGCATCTATGGATTTCAAGTTAGTATCGGACTATGCCCCGATGGGCGACCAGCCGGAGGCGATCGGGCAGCTCGTCAGCTCGATCGAACACGGGTCCAAACACAACACGCTGCTGGGCGTGACGGGTTCGGGAAAGACTTTCACGGTGGCCAACGTCATCGCGCGGCTGAACCGTCCGACGCTGGTCCTGAGCCACAACAAGACCCTCGCGGCGCAGTTGTACGGGGAGTTCCGCAACTTCTTCCCGGAGAACGCCGTGGAATATTTCGTGTCGTATTACGACTACTACCAGCCGGAGGCCTACCTGCCTTCGACGGACACCTATATCGAGAAAGACCTCCAGATCAACGCCGAGATCGAGAAGATGCGCCTCGGCACGGTCGCCACGCTGCTGTCGGGCCGCCGCGACGTGATCGTCGTGTCGAGCGTCTCGTGCCTCTACGGCGCGGGCAACCCGGCGGACTTCCACGCCACGGCCATCAACATCAAGGTGGGGCAGGTCGTCAGCTACAAGCATTTCCTCTACAAGCTGGTCGAGGCGCTCTACACCCGCACCGAACGCGAGCTGGAGCCTGCGACGTTCCGCGTCAACGGCGACACGGTGGACATCATGGCGGCCTTCGGCGAGTTCGGCAACCAGTGCTTCCGCGTGATGTTCTTCGACAACGAGGTGGAGGCCATCCAGTCGATCGACCCCGTCACGGGACAGCGCATCGCATCGCTCGACAGCATCACGCTCTACGCCACGAACCTGTTCGTGACGACCAAAGAGCGCATCAACGCCGCCGTGCAGCAGATCTACCTCGACCTGGGCAAGCAGATCGAGTTCTTCGAACGCGCCGGGCGTCCGATGGAGGCGCAGCGCATCAAGCAGCGCGTGGAGTACGACCTCGAAATGATCAAGGAGCTGGGCTACTGCCCGGGCATCGAGAACTACTCGCGCTACTTCGACGGCCGCGCCGCCGGGACGCGCCCCTTCTGCCTGATCGACTATTTCCCGAAGGACTACCTGATGGTCGTGGACGAGAGCCACGTCACCCTGCCGCAGGTCCACGCCATGTTCGGCGGCGACCGCGCCCGCAAGGAGAACCTCGTGGAGTACGGCTTCCGCCTCCCGGCGGCCAAGGACAACCGCCCGTTGACCTTCTCGGAGTTCGAACAGTTGCAGGGCACGTCGATCTACGTGAGCGCCACGCCCGCGGACTACGAGCTGATGAAGAGCGAGGGCGTGATCGTCGAACAGCTGATCCGCCCCACGGGGCTGGTGGACCCGCCGCTGGAGGTGCGCGTGACGCTGAACCAGATCGACGACCTGATCGGGGAGATCGACAAGCGCGTGAAGAACGACGACAAGGTGCTCGTGACGACCATCACCAAACGCATGGCCGAGGAGCTTTCGAAATACTTCGACCGCGTGGGCGTACGCAACCGCTACATCCACTCGGACGTCGACACGCTGGAGCGCATCCAGATTCTCGAAGACCTGCGGGCCGGGATGTTCGACGTGCTGGTGGGCGTGAACCTGCTGCGCGAGGGCCTCGACCTGCCGGAGGTGTCGCTCGTGGCGATCCTCGACGCCGACAAGGAGGGATTCCTGCGCAACGTCCGGTCGCTCACGCAGATCGCCGGACGCGCCGCGCGCCACTCGCAGGGCAACGTGATCCTCTACGCCGACACCTGCACCGACTCGATGCGCTACGCCATCGAGCAGAGCAACCGCCGCCGCGAGAAGCAGGTGCGCTACAACATGGAGCACGAAATGCTGCCGCGGCAGGCGCAGAAGAGCGGCTCGGGACAGAGCGCGCTGCTGGCGGGCCGCGTCGACACGTCGGAGGTCAACATGACGGCCTACCCCATCGCCGAGGACCACTACGCTGCGGTGGCCGACGTGCAGAAGAACTACGTGGCCAGCGAGAACATCGACGCGCTGATCGACAAGGCCCGCGAGGAGATGGAACGCGCGGCCAAATCGCTGGACTTCCTCGCCGCGGCGAAATTCCGCGACCGGATGTACGAACTCCAGAAACTGCGGGAGGAGAACCGGAATCAGAATTCAAAATTCACAATTCACAATTCATAATCGGGCATTCTGCAAAAATCGGCCTGAAAGTCCGCTCCCGACGACACGAAAAGTCGTTCGGCTATGAATGGAATTCAGATTCTTGTCTATTCCGGTTTTTCCGCGTGGCGGAAGGTGAAATATTTGGCTGCGAGGAAACTGTAAACCGTCGTCAGCAGCGTCGTGACCATCTTCGCCGGCGTGGGCCACACGCCGCAGACTTCCACGAAGAACTTCAGCCCCGCATAGGTCAGCAGCACCGACCCCGCCACCGAAAGCAGGTAGCGCAGAAGCTGCGTCCCGGCCCCGATCGGCGACCGGCGGAACGCCACGTAACGGTTGAGCCAGAAGCCCACGAAGAAGGTGAACGGAAAGACGAGAATCATCGCCGCGATGTGCGGGGAGACGACCACGAATCCCAGGTCGACGTAGCGGTGCGCCACGATGAAATTGTAAAAGAGGAAATAGCAGACGGGATCGAACAGGATGTAGGTCACACCGCCGCAGACCACGTAACGGAACACCTGCCGGGGCAGGACCGCGGCGACGGGCCGGATGTAAAACCAGTCAATCACCCGGATTATCAACTCTGCAAGGGCCATCAGCGGGCGGTGTAGGTCCACATGTCGGGGAAACGCCCGTCCTGCACGCGGATGAACTGCGCACAGGCTCCGGCATCGTCCGACGAGAAGGGCGAAACCATGAATTTCCCCCCGAAACGGTAAATCCGGCAACGGAGCGCCGACTCCCTGGCCTCGGTCTCCCGCACGGCGCGCCGGGCGTTCTCTTCGGTGCTGAAAACCCCCAGCACGACATAGTGGCGGCCCGAAAGCAACGCCGTCGGGGCGTCCTGCTCCTGCGCCGGATGCGTTTCGGCGATCTCCGGTTCCGGGGCTGCGTCGGGAACGGAAGCCCCCGAAGCCGCGCCCCCCGCCTGCGCAGCGGACTCCCCGGCCACAGACCGTTCCGTCGGAGGAGCCTCGACCAAAGCATCGGGCGCTTCGACGGTCCCGAAGCTGTCGGACGCAGCGGGAATCTCCGTCACGGCCGCCGCTTCCGGCGCCTCCGGATAGAGCAGCAGGAACTCCCGCCCGCCGTAGACCGCCGCAATCCCGATTGCCGCGATGCCGACCCACAGCGGCCAGTCGAAACGACGCTGCACACGAACCCGCACGGGTTCGCGCCCCTGCGGATTCAGCCGGAGGTCGAACGCCTCGTCGGGGATAAAATTCTTGAATTTCAGCTCTCCGACGCCCTCGACGGTCAGCAGGTCGGCCCGGTGCACCCGGGCGATCCAGCGGTCGTAAACGGCCTGCGCCTCGGCTTCGGGATTTTCGTATCCGCCGGCCTCACGCATGACGCGGGCAATCTCGTCGACCAGTGACACGCCCCGCTGCTGCGAGGTGAAGGCCACCGTGCGGCTCGGCGGCAGTACGGTTCGCCGGTTGAGCCGCCTGGCTCCCTGCCGCTCGGTGTAGAGCGAGCCTACGCCGGGCAGAAAAATCTCCCCGCCGCCGGCCAGCAGGTTGCCGACAAGCCTGCCGATCTGCTCTTCCATCGGGTTCGCGTTCATTTTTTCTTCTTTTTAGGCGTTGCGGCCGGGGCTTTCGGCACCGGACCCGGAACGGTTCCGGGCCGGGTCGCGCCCCGCCAGATCATATAGATTCCCAGCAGGATGAAGGGAATGCTGAGCCACTGGCCCATGTCCAAAGCCCAGCCCACTTCGAAAGGCTCCTGCTCGGTTTTGATGTACTCGATGAAAAAGCGCGTGAGGAACGTACCGATCAGGCCGATTCCGAACAGAATGCCCGGACGGCGGCGCGCAATGTCCCTCCTGTAATAGAGCCAGCAAAGGATGCCGAAAGTCGCCAGGTAGCAGAGCGCCTCGTAAATCTGCGTCGGGTGCACCGCCGCAGGGGCGAACTCGGCCACCCACTTGTGCGAACGGACGAACTCGAAGCCCCACGGCAGGGTCGTCGCCTGGCCGAAAATCTCCGAGTTGAACAGGTTGCCCAACCGCACGATCGCACCGCCGATGCCCACCGGAATCATAATGCGGTCCAGCGACCAGATATAAGGCAGTTTGTTGCGGCGCGAGAAGAGCCACAACCCGATCAGCAGGCCTATGGCCGCGCCGTGGCTGGCCATGCCGCCGTCGCGGAATCCCGTGATGATGGTCCACGGCTTCGAAAGGTATTCCATCGTGTCGTAGAACAGACAGTGGCCGAGCCGCGCGCCGAGGATCGTGGCGAGTGTTCCGTAAATGAAAATCGACTCCGAGACCTTTGCGGGAAGTCCTTCTCGATTGACGAAGTTATCGAAGAATTTCGCGCCGATCAGAATGGCCAGCGCCCACATCAGCCCATAATAACGGATGTCGAGCGACCCGATGCTGAACAGCACCGGATCGAAATTCCAGACAACGGAAAGAGGTTGTAGAATCATTTATTTAAGTTGTTTCTTTATTATTCAGCCCCGATTCCTTTTCGGGCGGTCACAGTCGCCGTCTCCGGCGTCGCATTCGAATCTGCCACCCCGCCCCTCTTTCGGGGAGGGAGACGGCGTACGCCCCGCGCCTCTCGTCCGAAAGCCGTCTCTCAAACGACCCACGTAAAGGACTTGTCGCGACGCAACCGGAATTCAGACCGAAATGCTAACGGATCTTACTCCGGATTTCGTACATTCTATTTCATCTCCTGCAAATTCACCTTCTTCAGCGTGAAGGAGAACGTGCTGCCCACGCCGAGTTCGCTGCGGACCGTGATCCGTTCGCCGTGCGCTTCGACGATATGTTTGACGATGGCCAGCCCGAGTCCCGTGCCGCCCTGCTCCCGCGACCGCCCCTTGTCCGTACGGTAGAAACGTTCGAACACACGCGGCAGGTCCTCCTTGGCGATGCCCGAACCGTTATCCTCCACCTCGATCAGAATTTTGTCCAGCATGTCGCGGAAGCGGATGCGGGTCTGCCCGCCCTCCTTGCCGTAGCGGATCGAGTTGATGATCAGGTTGACGAACACCTGCCCGATGTAGTGTTTGTCGGCCAGCACCCAGAAGGGCGAAGGCAGGTTGTCGGTCCCCTTGACCGAAATCCGGATCTCCTTCCTGTCGGCCTCCATCTCGGCCTGCTCGGCGATCTCCTTGGCCAGCGCCACCACGTCGAATCGCTCCAGATTGAGCTTGTTCATGCTGCTTTCGAGTTTCGAAATGGTGTCGAGGTCGTTGACGATGTTGATCAGACGGTCGATGCTCTTCTCGGCGCGTTCGAGGTATTTGCGGTTGATCAGTTCGTCCTCCAGCCCTCCGTCCAGCAGCGTCGAAATATATCCCTGGATATTGAATATCGGGGTTTTCAGTTCGTGGGCCACGTTGCCCAGATATTGCTTGCGGAAGCACTCGGCCTCTTTCAGCCGGGCGATCTCCCGGTCGTTGGTGTCGGCCCAGGCCGTCAGCTCCTCGCCGATGTTCTCGACGCGCTTGTCCTTCAGTTCCGAGAAGATCTCGTTGGTGTGCACGTCGCGCGAAAGCACGATCGAATAGATCGGCTTGAGTTTGTAAGCCACGTACTTGCGGATGATGAACAGCGCCGCGAGCGCCACCACGACGAACACCCCGACCGACGTGCAGAGCGTGATCCACCACTCGATATGCTGTATAACCATCCCCACGGCGACGATCGCCGTGGCAAGCAGGGCGATCCACAGCGACGCGCCCTCCTTTGTCTTGATGTGTACCATAGGCTTACTTCATGTAGTTTTGCATCAGCCGGGCGATGTATTTGCCGACGATGTCGAATTCGAGGTTCACGACCGAACCGACTTCGATGCGGCAAAAATTCGTGTGCTCGAAGGTGTAGGGAATGATCGCCACCCGGAAACTGCTCTCTTTCGAGTCGCAGACCGTGAGGCTCACGCCGTTGACCGTCACCGAACCTTTCTCGACCGTGCAGAGTCCGGCGCCCTGCGGCTCGTACTCGAAGGTGAAGTACCAGCTTCCGTCGGCATCCTCCTTCGCCGTGCAGACCGCCGTCTGGTCGACGTGCCCCTGCACGATGTGCCCGTCGAGCAGGGCATCGGGTTTCATCGACCGTTCGAGGTTGACCAGATCGCCTTCGCGCAGCAACCCGAGGTTGCTCCTGTCGAGCGTCTCCTTCATGGCCGTCACGGTGTAGGTGTCCTCCGTGATGTCCACAACTGTCAAACATACGCCGTTATGTGCTATGCTCTGGTCGATTTTCAACTCCTTGCAGAAATCCGCCCGGAGCGTGAAATCCTTGTTCTGACGGTCCGTGCGGATCGAAACCACTTCCGCCGTACGTTCCACGATGCCTGAAAACATACTCTTCAACTGTTTATGATCAATTTTCCCTTCACTTTGTAGACCGAGACTATATCGTTGACGTTCAAAACGATGTCATCGTAATTCTCCCGATCCCCGGCCACCAGGCGGACTTTGCCCTCCTCGTCGGCGGCCCGAACTATCCGCAAAGTTACAATTTTTCGGCAGACTATCACATATTCACCCCCGGGAATAATTGCATCGCGGTCCACGGCTTTCAGCAGCACGACCGTTCCGGGCGGCACGATGTTTCCCATCGCACGCCCCGTATAGCACATCGCCAGGTCGCACGCCCCCACCGGAGGCACGACGAGGTTGCTCTCGGCCTCGAGATGTTCCAGATGTGCGATGCCCTGTTCGACATCCATATTATAATAAGGTATCTGCGCGCCGCGTATCCGCTCCTCGGAGAACATCTGCCCCTCCCCCGTCAGCAGCCAGAGTTTGTCGACCTGGGGGAATTTGCTGACGATACGGTCGGCGACGTCCAGCGAAATGCCGTTGTTGCCCCGCTTTATCTGATAGAGGTTTTCGCCGCGCGCCAGGCCGATATATAGCGCAAAATAGTTGGTCGACATATTCGCCCACTTGATTACGGCCTCGATTCTTTGCCAATTATTCTGCTTTTCTCGCATTTTTTTTTCGAATATTAAAAAAATTTTTGCATCTTTGCACACCCGGTCCCGTAGTTCAATGGATAGAATATAAGATTCCGGTTCTTACGATATGGGTTCGATTCCCGTCGGGACTACCAGGCACAGGTGCGCAACAAGCGCACTTGTACTTTTTTTTATCGTATCTGGGCGAATGCAAAGTCGGGCGTCACTTATTTTATTCAACAAAAATAGTAACAAATTTCGATCATACAACAAAAAATAGCATATTTAATCGTCCGAATGCCACTTTTAGACACGCCTGCCCGTAATACGATAAAAGGAATCCGCACTCCCGGTGCGAACTCCTCTTATACAATAAATGTGCGATTTATAAAATCAGACTTCAAAAAGAGAGGCGCACGCCCAGTCTCAAGGTCAGCGTCAGAGGTGAATCCGTACGCGACGTACGCAATCCGGTTTCGGTGAAGTAATACGATCCTTCTGGCTCGAAATAAAGCCCCACCATACCGCCTACACGGTATTGCGCCCCCACGGCTGCAAGCGCCGACCACTGCACGCCCGGTTCGTCGACGGTCTCGGAGCCGAGCCGGGCCGAAACGCATTTCTCGACCATGCCGCCCGCACCCATATATAACGAGAAGCGGCCGCGCTCGAGGAACTGCCAGTTGAAGCGGAGGGGAACCCCTATGAAATGGAGTTTTTGCGCCACGTCGTCCGAGGTGTACTGCATCCTCACGTCCGAACGCAGCAGGGTGTAGTTCACGCCGCTTTCCAGCGACAGTCCGTGGGCGAACTCCTTGCGCACGGCGATGCCGAAGCTCAACGGCTGGTGGTGGCGGAACGAACTCTCGCCGTATCCGCTGCTGCGCAGGGGCGCCAGGCTGTTGCCGTTGCCGATCACCGACGAAGCATCGTTCTTTATCGAGGTGTTGAGCATCCGGGGAGCCAGACCTTCGCTGTTTCCGCCCGCCACGCCGCCGCCGGCAAACAGGGAGAACGACGCCTTTTTATGCGGTTTGGTGTAGGCTACGAACGGCTCGTCGGAGAACCCCGCACGACCGGCCGCGCCGGCCGCCGACCGCTTTGCGGGCCGCCCGGAAGCCTGCTTCGAAGCCCTTTCGCCGGACGCCTCCGCCTTTGCAGTATCTCCGGAGGC
>OGES01002759.1_pt1 | contig 11159 bp, 10 predicted proteins | sample 1570711 | NCBI WGS metagenome assembly OGES01 (sample SAMEA2582133, study PRJEB24529) | metagenome | biome: Human gut stool | place: China | collected 2011 | reverse complement strand
CAGGGACGGTCCCTGCAGATTGCGCATGATGGAGAGCTGTCCGGAGACCATGTTGGCAATCGCGCCGGGAATCAGGAACGGAGAGATGCGGCGTTCGCCTCTTTCCATATAAGACTGATAATTCTGGCAGATAATCGGCAAACCGCCGATTCCGCTGCCGATCGCGCTACCTGCTCTCTCAGCCTCCTCACCTTCAAAAGTCAGGCCGCTGTCATCCAGTGCCTGGACAGCTGCAGCAATACCTAATTGAATAAAACGGTCGAAACGGCGAGCTTCTTTTGCCGGAAGATATTTTTCGACTTCAAAATTTTTAACTTCACCGGCAATACGGCTGCCGAAAGAGGATGCATCAAATTGCGTAATAACGCCGATGCCGGACTTGCCGGCAAGGGCGTTATTCCAACTTTCTTCGACCGTGTTGCCGATTGGGCTAACCATGCCCAATCCGGTAACAACCACACGACGCATTCAGGAGCTCCGTTCGGCCTTTAATTAAGCCTTCTTGTGAGCTTCGATGAAATCGATAGCGTCCTGAACGGTCTGGATCTTTTCCTGCTGGTCGTCAGGAATTTCGATGCCGAATGTGTCTTCAAGGGCCATGACCAATTCAACGGTGTCAAGAGAGTCTGCACCGAGGTCGGAGATGAAAGCGCTTTCATTCTTGATATCGGCTTCATTGATGCTGAGCTGTTCAGCGACGACCTTCTTAACCTGTTGTTCAATATTGTCCATTTAAAAACCTCTTTTCTAGAGTGATAAAAAATTATTCATGGCCCCTTCTCGGGCCTAATCTTGGCATTTTATCAGAGCCGCAGTAACGTGAACGGCCGAAAATAGCCGTTGTTACATCCTCATGCCGCCGTTAACTTCAATGACCTGACCGGTGATATAGGCAGCTGCGCTGGAAGCCAGGAACACCACGGCTTCGGCAACATCATCTGCAGAACCTAAGCGTCCGAGCGGAATCTGTGCAAGAAGAGCTTGCTTCTGCGCATCGTTCAGCGCGTCGGTCATATCGGTTGCGATAAATCCGGGCGCAACGCAGTTGACGGTAACACCGCGGGAACCGATTTCTCTGGCGATGGATTTGCTCATAGCGATCGTACCGGCCTTGGCGGCAGCGTAGTTCGCCTGGCCGGCATTGCCCATCATGCCGACGATGGAGGCTATGTTAATGATGCGACCGTGACGGGCTTTCATCATGCCTTTGAGGCAGGCGCGGGAAAGACGGAATCCGCCTGTGAGATTCGTTTCGATCACTTCATCCCACTGAGAATCTTTCATACGCATGGAAAGCGTATCGCGAGTGATGCCGGCGTTGTTCACTAACACGGTAACGGAACCGAAGTCGGCTTCGAGCGCTTTCATGAAAGCGTCGGTACCTTCGCGGGCAGCAATATTTAAAACGCGGCCTCCGCCTTTGCCGCCGAGTTCCTGGATACGAGCGGAAATCTTTGCAGCGCCGGAGTCACTTGTTGCCGTGCCGATCACTGTGGCACCGGCTTTAACGCAGACGTCCAGAATGGCTGCTCCGATACCGCGACTGGCGCCGGTGACTAATACGATTTCGCCGGCGAGTGCGTCAGCTGTAAAAACGGACTGAGTCATGAATCATTTCTCCTGGTTTGCCGCAGCAGCTTCTTCTAAGGCTGCACGGCTGTTTAATGCTTTAGCAGTAATTCCTTTGGTGATGCGCTTGACCATTCCGGACAAAGCTGCTCCGGGACCGACTTCATAAATTTCCATGACGCCGGCCTCTTCCATCTTACGAACTGTATCGGCCCACAGAACCGGAGAGGCAACCTGAGCCGCCAGAACGTCGCGAATGGCGTCGGGTTCTTCGTGGATTTGGACGTCAACGTTATGTAAGACCGGCAGGAAAGGGTTCTGAAGGTCAACGGTTTTCAGCTTTTCTTCCATGGCAAGCGCAGCCGGTTTCATCAAAGAAGAATGGAACGGACCGGAAACATTCAGTTTGATAGCGCGCTTAGCACCGGCAGCCAAACTCTTTTCCATGGCTTCCTGAACAGCTGCAACGGTACCGGCAATCACGACCTGCCCCGGAGTATTGAAGTTAACGGCTTCGACAACGCCATTTGTAGCGCATTCAAGGCAGACGGTCTTCACTTGGTCGTCGGATAAACCGAGGATCGCAGCCATCGTACCTTCACCGACGGGAACCGCGGCCTGCATTTGTTCTGCGCGATAGCGAACCAGCTGCAGAGCATCCGTAAAGTCGAGCGCACCGGCAGCAACCAAAGCAGAGTATTCACCGAGGCTGTGGCCGGCGAGCAGATCCGGCTTGCGACCGCCTTCCTGGAGATAAAAACGATACATAGCAATCGAAGCGCAAACCAAGGCTGGCTGAGTATTGACCGTCAGGCTAAGCTCTTCAGCCGGACCTTCAGCAATCAACTTGGACAAAGCAAAACCTAAAGCCTCATCGGCTTCCTTGAGTGTTTCGCGAACAATCGGCTCGGCGGCTAAGGTTGAGAGCATTCCGACAGCCTGGCTTCCCTGACCGGGAAATACAAAGGCGATTTTTTTATCTTGCATTTTTCTTTTATTGACAATTAGAACTTGAGCAATACGGAGGCCCAGGTAAAACCTCCTCCGACTCCCTGCAGCAGAACGAGATCCCCGCGTTTCAGTCTTCCGGATCTGTGTGCTTTATCCAAAGCAAGCGGAACGCTGGCAGCAGATGTGTTTCCGTGCTGATTGACGGAAATCATCAGGTGTTCCTCATCAATACCGAGTTTTTCGCGAACCATATTCATGATGCGCAAGTTGGCCTGATGAGGAATATAAAGATCCACGTCGTTCGTAGCCAAGTTGGCTTTGGTCAGTACATTGCGAGCGCTTTCCGTCATTTTTTCTACCGCAGCCTTAAAGACCAAGCGGCCGTCCATGCGGATGAACGGATCACCGACGACTTTACCGCCGTCGATATGACTGTCTGCGGCCAGTACATGCACTCCGCGCGTGCCGTCTGCCTTCAGTTCAGAAGCCAAAATACCGGGCTCATCGGATTTTTCCAGAACCACAGCTCCGGCGCCGTCGCCGAACAAAACACAAGTTGTTCTGTCTTTCCAATCCAAAACACGAGACAGAGTCTCTGCACCGATCACCAAGACGCGCTTGGCAGAACCAGCACGAATCATTGAGTCAGCAATCGAAAGTGCATAGGCAAAACCGGAACAAACGGCCTGAATATCAAAGGCACCGGCGCCCGACGCACCGAGAATCGCCTGAACTTGGCAAGCCGTGCTCGGGAAAACGGAATCCGGAGTGGTCGTCGCGACAATAATCAGATCAATTTCGTCAGGAGAAAAACCACCTGCTTCCAAGGCCTGTTTTGCAGCCTCGGAGGCCAAATAAGTGGTGGACTCTTCACCGGAAGCAAGATAGCGCTGTTCGATGCCCGTGCGGGTACGGATCCATTCGTCGCTCGTCTCGACACCGATTTTGGCTAAATCCTGAGCCAACTCTTCATTGCTTACCGCTCTCTTCGGAAGAAAACTTCCGGTGGAGGCGATACGAGAAAAACAATTTTCCGACACTGGGAAATCCTCTAAATAACTATGAGCGACAGATTACTTTAATTAGGACTTGCGAATACAAGCAGAAAACCCGTATTACACACAAATACAAATTTTCCGCAGAAAAACAAAAAGCTCTCCGAAGAGAGCTCTGCAGAATGTCTTTAGACTCGACCGCCGCACCGTCCGTCGTGGGTCTCAGATGAGAGCGATCCGGGTCAGTGAAGACTTATTCCTGGTCGTCAGCCTTAGTAGCGATGACTTTCTTACCACGGTAAAAACCGGTGGCAGAAATGTGATGACGACGGTGAACTTCGCCGGTTGTCGGTTCGACAGCCAGAGGCGGGTTCGTCAGAAAATCGTGAGCACGGTGATTGCCGCGCTTGTTGGTCGATTTCTTATTTTGCTGAACAGCCATGGTAACCCCACGTAAATTAAAATCTAACTTTCAAAATCGAGCGGGCAACAGTTACGCTTCCGCTCCTGGAAAATCAGGCATTCTACACTAACCTTAGACCTTACGCAAACCTTTGAGATCTTTGAGTTTTGCAAAAGGATTCGGCTTCTGAACTTCGTCTTTTGACTCTTCAGGTCCGTCGGTCTGACAGCCTTCTTCGTGAGCCGGAACCAAGGGAAGAGAAAGAATCAGTTCTTCTTCAATCCAGTCGGCAAGATTGAGCTTGTCGCTGCCGACGATGACTTCGGTGTCATCATCTTCGTCGATCGGAATCGAATCGGCTTCTTCTTCGCTCTTAGCGAAGCGGAAAGCAACTTCTCTCTCAATCTTGAAATCCATCGGTTTCGTGCAGCGATTGCAAACCAAAGGAACAACGGTCGCGAGTTCCATGACGGCGCCGGGCCATCCCTTTTTAGCCGTCATTCCGCAGATTCGGTATGTCACGGTTCCTTCGGTCGGAAGAATCATGTCTTTTAAGCGCGGAAGATCCGACAATTTTGCCTGCCCTTCGATGACTTTCTTATCTCTGGCCAGGTCATAAGCATTCACATAGTCGGTTTGTTTTAGGTATGCGGACATTGAATTTCTCTCTTTCTGCGATAAGCACTGAACTAGAATAGTCTCTTTCAAGTTTGAGTGCTTTTAGGAACGACCCAATTATGGACAACAAAGCCGCATTAATTTTAGGTTCAAGTTCTCCTTTCCGACGCGAGCTTTTAGAGCGTCTCCAGATCCCTTTCACTACCTGCTCTCCCGACGTCGATGAAACGCCGCTCAAAGGAGAAAGCCCGAAGGATCTCTCACTGCGCCTTTCCGTACTGAAAGCTCAGGCAGTTGCCGCCCAGCATCCGCACTGCGTGGTCATCGGCTGTGATCAGGTCTTGGAATTAAACGGTCGTCCGGTCGGAAAACCCGGCAATTTCGAAAACGCCTTCAAGCAGCTCTCCGAGATGTCCGGTCAGACCGTTACATTCCATTCTGCCATGACCGTCATTGACGCCAAAGGAAATCTGCAGAGCACGGTCGTCCCGACATTTATCCGTATGCGCAATCTGCCTCCGGAAGGCATTCGTGAGTACCTTGAACGCGAGAAGCCTTTCAATTGCGCCGGATCAGCCAAAATTGAAAAACTTGGTATCGCCTTAGTCGCCGAGTGCAAATCCGACGATCCGACCGCCATCATCGGACTGCCGCTGATTGAATTGACGACTATGCTTGCTCAGGCCGGCATTCACGTTCTTCCGGAGCTTAACTGATGAATAAAGGAAAGCTCTTCATGCTGCCGGTCCCTATCGCCGATGGGGTACTGAACGACACACTGCCCGAACACACGATTCAAACGGCTCGTGAACTCAAGTTCTTTTTAGGTGAGAACGCCAAGTCGGCAAGAGCTTTCCTGAAATTCTGCGGCCACCCATCGCCTATAGCCTCGCTTTCTATTGAAGAAATCGGGCATCGTCCGGATTCTGCAAAGGTACGAGGCTGGCTCAAGCCTGCATTGGAAGGAAACGATATCGGCATTGTGAGCGAAGCCGGATGTCCGGGCGTCGCGGATCCAGGCGCACAAATCGCTGCGGAAGCTCATAAGCTTGGTATCCGCGTCGTACCGCTCGTCGGACCGTCTTCTATTCTTTTAGCTTTAATGGCTTCCGGTATGGACGGACAGCATTTCCGTTTCTGCGGCTACCTTCCGATTAAAGAGCCTGCCCGCACCAATGCAATTAAAGATCTTGAAAGAAAGAGCGCTTCTTCGGAAGGAGAAACTCAGCTCTTCATCGAAACACCCTACCGCAACAGCGGCATGCTCGCCGATCTTGTTAAAAACTGCGCGCCTACGACGCTTATTCTCGCGGCCACAGACATCTCCGGGCCGGAAGAGCGCATTCGCACGTTCTCCGCAGCGGATTGGAAAAAACAGGATTTGTCGCTGCCGAAGCTCCCGACGGTCTTTGGAATTCTCGGCGCTAAGCGAGCTCGTCGAGCTTAGTTTTGAGCGCTTCCATGGTCCTGACAATGGCGTCGGGCTTATAAGCCTCTAAACGTTCTAACGGCGCAGCACCCCAAGTGACCGCAATTGTGCGGACTCCGGCCGCTTTGCCTAGCTTAATATCGTGCTCAGTGTCGCCGATCATCACAATCTCGTCCATTGTGAGCCCGTTTCTTTCAAGCAGAGTATTCAGCATTAGAGGGTCGGGTTTTGGGAGCGCTTCATCGGCTGTGATGGAATCATCAAAATAATCCCACACATTCATCCGATTAACGATTCTTGAGAGGCCCTTGCGGCTTTTACCGGTTGCAATCGCGGTTTTGATGCCGGCGTCTTGAAGTTCACGCAGAAGTTCCAAAACGCCCGGAAATAACTTCAGAGAAGGATCGCTCTGAAGAAAATAGCGCACGTAAATGTCTTTGTAACGACCGTACTCGCTTTCAGGAAGATCCGGCGCCACGATCGGAATGATGTCCTTGAAGCCTAACCCGATAATGCTCTTTGCCATCTCATAACTGACAGGCGCAATCCCGATTTCTTCATTTGCCAACTGGATGCCGCGGGCAATCGCAGGAACTGAATCAACTAAGGTGCCGTCAAAATCAAAAACGGCCATCTTCAGAGCGTGCATTCTTCTTTTTCCTGATTTAGTAGGTTTGAGGACTGAGCTATTTATTCTGAGCCTTCCTTTGCTCTAAAACCTCAATGAGCTCTACACAATCTTTAGGAAGCGGAGCTTCAATCTCGAGTTCCTCTCCTGTAATCGGATGATGAAAACAAATCTTGCCTGAGTGCAGGAACATCCGTTTGAACGGCACACCCAGCGAACCGTGGGCAACTTCATCATTAAATGCGAAATCGCCGTACTTCTCGTCTCCGACCAGCGGAAAGCCTAACTCTGCTGCATGCACCCTAATCTGATGGGTACGGCCGGTGAGAAGATCGACTTCAACTAAAGAAACCGGTCCGAAACGTTCTTTCAATCTAAATATAGAGTGGCTCGGAAGCCCGTTTTCCGGATCAACGCGCACACGACGCTCTCCTGAGGGCGTGACGTACTTAAAAAGTGGAAACTTCGCGTGCTGACGATCGTTCTGCCAATCCCCTTTAACCAACGCCTGGTAGGTCTTGTGCATCTCTCCTTCGCGGATCATTTCGTGGAGTCGCACCAAAGCTTTCCGAGTTTTAGCCAGCACCAATACGCCGGAAGTCCCTCTGTCCAAGCGATGGACGAGTTCCAGGAACGGAAGTTCCGGGCGGCTCGCTCTCATTCGTTCGATTAGACCGTAAGAGATGCCGCTGCCGCCATGGCTTGCCATACCGGCCAGTTTGTCCACGACCATGATGTTTTGATCTTCAAAAAGAATCGGCGGCATTTCCGAGAGCTTCAAGGGAGGCGCCGAATGTTCGGATTCTTTTTCGGTATAGCGGATCGGCGGAATACGAACTTCGTCTCCGCTCTGCAGACGAGTGTCGACATGAGCTCGTCCTTTATTGACTCGGATCTCGCCGGAACGCACTACGCGGTAGATCAAAGATTTCGGCACGCCTTTAAGCTGTGAAAGCAGAAAGTTATCCAGTCTTTGACCGTCATTGCTTTCGTCAACCTTCTTGAAGATAACCTTCGGCTCGGCGGCTTTTCTTTCTTTCGGTTCTTGTGCCGATGTCTTCACCCTTGGTAAGGCAGTCTTTGGCTTTGGGCGCTGAGTGACCTTTCCGGTCGACGCGGAAATGTTTAAGTCTGCTAACAAATCTTTTCCGCTGCGGGTGCGGCTTTTCGCAGAAGTACGACCCTTTTTTGGGTCTGTTCGCTCATTATTTTGGCGAGATTTCATCATTTGTTCTAAAATCCTGTGCGAGAGGTTTGACCGTCAGAACAACTCGGCGCCGCAGGTTTGCGCGTCTGAAATCTGTCGGTTCAACTGTTCTCAATGACCTCCGCCGATTGTAATCTTTTGACGACAAACGGAATGCGATGCGTACCGATTCTAGGGTCTCTCCGCTTGAGCTGACCGATGATGAACGGAACACGCTAAACATCGTTTTTCGCAACGATGCCGGCAGGAGATTTTGTAATGAATGATAGGCGGTGCTCCGATTTTCGAATCGTCGCAGCTCGCCAATGGCCTTCGGGTCATTTGCTGTAAAGAATTTTTATTAACACGGGGCGCAGCATCCGGTTGATGCGCGCACAAATTTTGGAACACATGCTGCACTCGTGCAGCAAAAGTATTGGAAAAAAGAGAGTGGCTTACCTCCGCTGTTTCGATCGGCCTGCCTATTCCTGCCTAACGGGAAGGGATAATTGTGCCTGCACTGCGGTCTCCTCTCTCGATTTTATAAAGCCTCCTGCGGACAATTTCCGCGATTCACTCAGGGAGATCCCTTTGCCCGTTCCACTTGTTCCGGAACCTGTTTGATATCTTTTCTCTACGGCACGCCTATGGTCCGCGTCAGTGACTGAGGAGTGCTTGATGAAGCGCATGTTATTTAACGCCACGCATGCTGAGGAGCTGCGTGTCGCTATTGTTGAAGGTCAGAAGCTCATTGATATTGATATCGAGTCTTCCGAACGTCAGCAGAGAAAGTCCAATATCTACAAAGGCGTAATCACCCGTATTGAACCGTCTTTGGAAGCATGTTTCGTCGATTACGGCGAAGAACGCCACGGTTTTCTCCCTTTTAAAGAAATTTCCCGTTCTTACTTCAAAGAAGGTGTTGATGTTCGCACTGCGACCATCAAAGAAGCACTCTCCGAAGGAACCGAGCTCATCGTTCAGGTTGAAAAAGAAGAACGCGGCAACAAGGGTGCGGCACTGACCACTTTCATTTCCTTGGCCGGTCGCTACCTCGTCCTTATGCCGAACAATCCTCGCGGAGGCGGTGTCAGCCGTCGTATCGAAGGCGAAGAACGCGAAGAGCTTCGTGAAAACATGTCCAAGCTCCCGACACCGAAAGGCATGAGCCTCATCGCTCGTACCGCTGGTATCGGCCGTACGGTCGAAGAACTCAAATGGGACTTTGATTACCTTCTCCAGCTCTGGCAGGCCATTGTTGAAGCTGCCACACCGCAGTATGAAGACACCGAAGGCAACTTCGTCACCGCTCCCATCGGTCCTCTCGGCCAGAAATACGAACGCGTGAATCCGGCCCCCTTCCTGATCGTTGAAGAAAGCAATCTCGTGATTCGCGCGATCCGCGACTACTTCCAGCCGGACATCGCTGAAATTCTCGTTGACACCGACGACATCTACGAACAGGCTAAGCAGTTCATGGGCCACGTCATGCCTGACATGATCAACCGTGTCAAGCGCTACACGGACGATGTGCCCCTGTTCTCCCGCTTCCAGATCGAAAATCAGATCGAAACGGCCTACTCCAGAACCGTTCCCCTCCCCTCGGGCGGCTCGATTGTGATCGACCACACTGAAGCTCTGGTTGCCATCGACGTTAACTCCGCCCGCGCCACCGCGGGCGTAGACAACAAAGCCACTGACTTCCACACCAATGAAGAAGCTGCTGAAGAAGTTGCGCGTCAGATGCGTCTGCGTGACCTCGGCGGCTTGATCGTCATCGACTTCATCGATATGGAAGATCCGGCCCATCAGCGTGCTATCGAACAGCGCATCAAAGAAGCTATTCGTCACGACAGAGCCCGCGTCCAGATCGCCAAGATTTCCCGCTTCGGCTTGTTGGAACTCTCCCGCCAGAGACTTCGTCCGTCTCTGTACGAAGGCAGCCACATCACCTGCCCGCGCTGCAACGGTATCGGCGCTATTCGTGACACCGAATCCAGTGCGATTCAAGTGCTTCGTATTCTCCAGGAAGAAGCGCTCAAAGACGGCACCACTGCACTTCAGGCCCAGGTTCCGGTCGATGTTGCAACGTACCTGCTGAACGAAAAACGCGACGACATCGCCAAGATCGAACATCGTCACCACATTGAAGTCATCCTGATCCCGAACAAGACGCTCGAAACACCGCACTATCAGATCGAACGCCTTCGCACCGAAGATCAGCTGCTGACAGAAGGTGCTCCGAGCTACAAGCGCGTGGAAGAGCTTGCTCCTGAGCCCGAAGCTCCTTACTCCAGAGCTCAGAACGTCGCGCCTTCTACTAAGCCTCGTCAGATCCCTGTCATCAAAGGCCTGCCCGTCAGAGAAGACGCTCCGAAGCACGTTGAGCCTGCCAAACCTTCCAAAGAACCTGCCAAGAAAGAAAAGAGCTTCTTCCAGAAGATTCTTGCTTTCTTCACCGGAAATTCTGAAGCTGAAGAGAAAGAAGAAGCCAAGAACAATTCCAGCCGCGGCGACAAATCTTCCGTCAGAAAAGAGCGCGGCGAGCGTAAGAATCGTCGTCAGGAAAGAGACGATCAGCGTAAGACACGTACGCCTGTCGCCAAACAGGAAAAAGTTGAGCGCGCGCCCAAACAGCCGCGTCAGGTAAAACCGACCAAGACTGAAGACAGACGCCAGAAAGAGACGGTTGAAAAAGCCAAGAATGTTCCTGCCGTTCGTCCGGCCGCTGTCGAAAAGACAGAAAAGCCTGAAAGAATCGAACGTACTCGCAAGGCTTTGAAGGAAAACAGCGCTTTACAGGATAAAAGAAGTGCTAAGCCCGTTCAGGCTCCGGCAGCTGTTGAAGAAGCAGTAAAACCTGTTGAAAAACAGAACGTTCCGGCACCCGTCGAAGCCGTCCAGGTTCAGCCGCAGGCTGAAAAACCAGCTCCGACTCCGACCCCTGCCGCTGTTGAAACTCTGGCTATCCAGGTCGAAGAAAAGAAAGCTCCGGCAGAAACCGTTGAAGAAATCATCGAAACAGCAGTTCGTGTTGTGCCGTCCGTTGAATCGCAGTCCAACGCCACAGAACAGCGTCCTCGTACTCGCAGAGCCCGCCGCCTGCGCAAGGACAGAGGCGACAGAGAACCGCGAGCCGCAAGATCTGTTGTGCCGCCGGCACATGTATCTCCAGTCGTTGCTGCTATTGAAGACGTTGTGATGAGCGAACATGCCGTTCCTCAAGTGAATGCGGCTGCTATTCACGCCGACGGACATATGCCTCGCGTAGATACAAACCAACTGCACCTTACGGAAGAAACTCCCAAACATGCTCGTCCGAGACGTGAAAGAGCACCTCGTAAACCGGCAGCTGATTTTGTGACCAAGGTGGAAAGCCA
>OGES01002757.1_pt1 | contig 11163 bp, 11 predicted proteins | sample 1570711 | NCBI WGS metagenome assembly OGES01 (sample SAMEA2582133, study PRJEB24529) | metagenome | biome: Human gut stool | place: China | collected 2011 | reverse complement strand
TCTACCCCAATATCACTCTTTCGGGCACATTGGGTTGGACTAACAATGGAGGTGGGGCGATTACCAATCCCGGGCAATGGCTACTCAAAGCCATCGGTTCCCTGACGCAGCCATTGTTTAACCGGGGCGCGAATATCGCCAACTTGAAGATTGCCCAAACCAAACAGGAAGAAGCCAAATTATTATTCCAACAATCATTGCTGAACGCGGGGAAAGAGGTGAACGATGCCTTAACCGCATGGCAAACGGCTAAGTCGCAATATGAAATAAACACTCGGCAGGTTGAGACCTTGCGTGAAGCGGTGCGCAAGACGGAACTGCTGATGAGCCATTCCGGTACCACCTATTTGGAGATATTAACTGCCCAACAGTCACTTCTTGAAGCAGAACAATTGCAACTGCAAACCTCTTTTGAGCGCATACAGAGCATTATCAAACTTTATCATGCATTGGGAGGCGGTAGGAGTTAAGACCTAAAGTGTAAATGGATTTTATAAATATTGATATAGCCCTCAAACATAGTGCATACCTGTAACATTTGAGAAATTATCAAATATCTCTCATTAGATTATAGTGATATAGTTATTTGTACATAAGTGTGCTTTTTGAGAATATCTATGGCGTGATGACTTCCTTTTACAGGGAGCATTGCGCTATTTTCATATAAATTATTCATTAACAACATCCGAAGTATGGAGATAAATCCATTCATCCGAAAACTTATTCCTTTTTTTTACAGGGAAGTTTTCTACCCGGCCCGTAAATGGTGATGCAGGACTGAACCACCTGCGCCAACTGTTGCTGGAAGCGCACAGAGAGTATCAGGACTATGTAGCCACAGGCGTAATGACGCTGCGGGTGTTTGCCTTGCAGTTCCTCGACGGTCATCATTATGCCGAAAATGACAACGCTGCAGACAAGAACATCCACCGCAAGGCGTTGGGTGCAATCGGCATCCTCCTGTTGGAAAGAACCGACCTTGTCAAACAATTCTTCACCCGGTCTTCACTGGAAGCCCCAGATATAGATAAGGTGATATTCCTTGTCTATACGGAACGTCGTGATGACGGAAAGCAAAATCCGGGAACATCCGGAACCGCCTCTGCGAATCGGGTGCAGGAACAAAGACTCTCGTGTGCAATCCGAGCCGAGGACATGCCACTGCTTGCTGACTGCGCTAATGACTCCAGCTTCTTCCAAAAGAAAGTCACAGTCCAGGAAATGAACGGTCTGATGTACGGAACACTCACTACTCCATTGGTGGCACTAAATCTTATGGGCATCGCCTATTTTTTTGACTGTCTGAGTGCCATGAACCTTGTCAGCCGCTGCTGGCAGACTGTCCTTGAGCGTAGCGGTTCCATCCTGTTGCAAGGGAAGAATAAGCCGCAGACACGTTCCAATTTCTCGTCCGCGCTCAACCGTGCAAGGAGCAACGGCATCTTCAGCAACAAGAATGACATAGACATTCTGATGAAGCATATACGCGAGAAATATGTCCGATAGACGGCCAAAATCCTGAGTGACAGTGCTATTTTGAGTGATACTTTGCAAGTGTCACTCAAAATATTGCTTTCAATGCCCTGTCTCATTGTTACTTTGCAGCCGAAAGCTTTCAAGACACGGGGCGACGGCTCTGAAAGTTGAATCAAAAAGAACAAAGTAACAATGAATGAACAACAGATTATTACAGATACCCAATGGGGAGAACGGTGTTCCGTCAAGCTCGACAAGTTGCTGTTCAGTACTTTACAAAAGCTGCAAATCCCGACAATTATATTTATCAATAAGATTGACCGTGCCGGTGTGAATTTGGAGCGTTTGTATATGGATATAAAAACAAATCTGTCGCAAGATGTCCTGTTTATGCAAACTGTTGTCGATGGATCGGTTTATCCGGTTTGCTCCCAAACATATATAAAGGAAGAATACAAAGAATTTGTATGCAACCATGACGACAATATATTAGAACGATATTTGGCGGATAGCGAAATTTCACCGGCTGATTATTGGAATACGATAATCGATCTTGTGGCAAAAGCCAAAGTCTATCCGGTACTACATGGATCAGCAATGTTCAATATCGGTATCAATGAGTTGTTGGACGCCATCTCTTCTTTTATACTTCCTCCAGAATCAGTCTCAAACAGACTTTCAGCTTATCTCTATAAGATAGAGCATGACCCCAAAGGACATAAAAGAAGTTTTCTAAAAATAATTGACGGAAGTCTGAGACTTCGAGACATTGTAAGAATCAACGATTCGGAAAAATTCATCAAGATTAAAAATCTAAAGACTATTTATCAGGGCAGAGAGATAAATGTTGATGAAGTGGGTGCCAATGATATCGCGATTGTAGAAGATATAGAAGATTTTCGAATCGGAGATTATTTAGGTGCTAAACCTTGTTTGATTCAAGGATTATCTCATCAGCATCCCGCTCTCAAATCCTCCGTCCGGCCAAATAAGCCCGAAGAGAGAAGCAAGGTGATATCCGCTCTGAATACATTGTGGATTGAAGACCCGTCTTTGTCCTTTTCCATAAACTCATATAGTGATGAATTGGAAATCTCGTTATATGGTTTGACCCAAAAGGAAATCATACAGACATTGCTGGAAGAACGATTTTCCGTAAAGGTCCATTTTGATGAGATCAAGACTATCTACAAAGAACGACCTATAAAAAAGGTCAATAAGATTATTCAGATCGAAGTACCACCCAACCCTTACTGGGCCACAATAGGGCTGACTCTTGAACCCTTACCGTTAGGGGCAGGGTTGCAAATCGAAAGTGACATCTCCTATGGTTATCTGAACCATTCTTTTCAAAATGCCGTTTTTGAAGGGATTCGTATGTCTTGCCAATCTGGTTTACATGGATGGGAAGTGACAGATCTGAAAGTAACTTTTACTCAAGCCGAGTATTATAGCCCGGTAAGTACACCTGCTGATTTCAGACAGCTGACCCCTTATGTCTTCAGGCTGGCTTTGCAACAGTCAGGTGTGGACATTCTCGAACCGATGCTCTGTTTTGAGTTGCAGATACCCCAAGTAGCGAGTTCCAAAGCTATTACAGATTTGCAAAAACTGATGTCTGAGATTGAAGACATCAGTTGTAATAATGAGTGGTGTCATATTAAAGGGAAAGTTCCATTAAATACAAGTAAAGACTATGCCTCAGAAGTAAGTTCGTACACTAAGGGCTTAGGCATTTTTATGGTTAAGCCATGTGGGTATCAAATAACAAAAGACGGTTATTCTGATAATATCCGCATGAACGAAAAAGATAAACTTTTATTCATGTTCCAAAAATCAATGTCATTAAAATAATGGAGCGGTCAGGAAATTTCTATAAGGCAATACGGTTGGGATATATACTTATCTCCATTCTTATCGGATGTATGGCATATAATAGCCTCTATGAATGGCAGGAGATAGAAGCATTAGAACTTGGCAATAAAAAAATAGACGAGCTCCGAAAAGAAATAAACAATATCAATATTCAAATGATAAAATTTTCTCTATTGGGTGAAACAATACTGGAATGGAACGATAAAGATATCGAGCATTACCATGCACGGCGTATGGCAATGGACAGTATGCTCTGCCGTTTCAAGGCCACCTATCCAGCAGAGCGCATCGATAGTGTGCGCAGTCTTTTAGAGGATAAGGAACGACAGATGTTCCAGATAGTCCGGTTAATGGATGAACAACAATCTATTAACAAGAAGATAGCCAATCAAATTCCGGTTATTGTGCAGAAAAGTGTGCAGGAACAGTCCAAAAAGCCAAAACGAAAAGGTTTCTTGGGCATCTTTGGCAAAAAAGAGGGAACGAAGCCAACGACAACAACGACTACGCTCCGTTCATCCAATAGAAACATGGTCAACGAACAGAAAGCGCAGAGCCGTCGATTGTCAGAACAAGCCGATAGTCTTGCTGCCCGTAATGCAGAACTTAACAGACAACTGCAAGGATTGATTTGCCAAATCGAAAAGAAGGTACAATCTGATTTACAAAATAGAGAAAGCGAGATAACAGCGATGCGTAAAAAATCATTTATGCAGATAGGCGGCTTGATGGGATTTGTTCTTTTGCTGTTGGTCATTTCCTATATCATCATACACCGTGATGCAAAGAACATTAAACGATACAAACGCAAGACAACGGATTTGATCGAGCAATTGGAACAGTCCGTGCAACAAAATGAGGTACTCATAACCTCCCGAAAGAAAGCGGTACATACTATTACCCATGAGTTGCGTACACCACTGACGGCAATAACTGGCTATACCGAACTTTTGCGGAAAGAATGCAATAGCGGTAATAATGGGCAATATATCCGAAATATACTGCAATCCTCCGACCGTATGCGGGATATGCTCAACACTTTGCTTGACTTCTTCCGCCTGGACAACGGCAAGGAACAGCCCCGTCTGTCACCCTGCCGGATTTCTGCAATCACGCACACACTTGAAACGGAGTTCATTCCTGTTGCAGTGAACAAAGGGTTGTCCTTGTCCGTGAAGACTGGACACGATGCCATTGTATTGACCGACAAAGAGCGAATAATACAAATCGGGAATAACCTGCTGTCAAACGCAGTCAAGTTCACAGAAGAAGGCGGTGTTTCTTTGATTACTGAATATGATAATGGAGTTCTGACACTGGTCGTTGAAGATACAGGTACAGGCATGACAGAAGAGGAACAGAAACAAGCGTTCGGTGCGTTTGAACGTCTATCAAATGCCGCCGCAAAGGAGGGTTTCGGGCTTGGGCTTGCCATAATGCGTAATATTGTGTCGATGCTTGGCGGAACAATCCGTTTAGACAGCAAGAAAGGGAAAGGCAGTCGTTTCACAGTTGAAATTTCTATGCAGGAAGCTGAAGAACAGCTTGGATATACAAGCAATACACCTGTTTATCATAACAATAAATTCCATGATGTTGTCGCCATTGACAATGATGAGGTATTACTTCTGATGCTGAAAGAGATGTATTCCCAAGAAGGAATACACTGCGACACTTGCACCGATGCTGCGGCACTGATGGAAATGATACGCCAGAAAGAATACAGCCTGTTGCTGACAGACTTGAATATGCCCGATATAAACGGTTTCGAATTGCTGGAACTGTTGCGTTCGTCCAACGTGGGCAATTCACCAACAATCCCGGTGGTTGTGGCAACCGCTTCGGGCAGTTGTAACAAAGGGGAACTATTGGCAAAAGGCTTTGCCGGATGCCTGTTCAAACCGTTCTCCATATCGGAACTGATGGAGGTTTCCGACAGGTGTGCCATAAAAGCGACACCGGACGGGAAACCGGACTTTTCCGCCTTATTGTCCTATGGCAATGAAGCCGTCATGCTGGAAAAGTTGATAACTGAAACAGAAAAGGAAATGCAGGCGGTACGGGATGCAGCAAAAGAAAAAGACCTGCAAAAGCTGGATTCCCTGATCCACCACCTGCGCAGTTCGTGGGAGGTGCTCCGTGCCGACCAACCGCTGAATGTACTTTACGGATTGCTTCGTGGCGATGCTCTCCCGGATGGTGAAGCGTTAAGCCATGCCGTGACTGCCGTGCTGGATAAGGGAGTGGAAATAATACGGTTGGCAGAAGAGGAAAGGAGAAAATACGAAGATGAATAAGACAAAAATAATTGTGGTGGAAGACAACATCGTGTATTGCGAATATGTCTGCAATATGCTGTCACGGGAGGGCTACCGCAATATGAAGGCTTACCACCTCTCAACCGCGAAGAAACATCTGCAACAGGCAACAGATAATGATATCGTGGTTGCCGACCTGCGTCTGCCTGACGGCAGTGGCATAGACCTTTTGTGCTGGATGCGAAAGGAGGGAAAGATGCAGCCCTTCATCATTATGACCGACTACGCCGAAGTTAATACCGCCGTGGAAAGCATGAAACTCGGCTCGATAGACTATATTCCCAAACAGCTTGTGGAGGATAAACTTGTTATCTGCAAAAATATAAAGAATATATTCAGCTTTCTACAAAATCTACAAGAAATATATTTATCTCTTTCTATCATCTTATGCCAAAATCTTCTCGTAGTACATAACGAATGATAGCAGGTATTTCTTTCTTCGGGTATTCTTCAACTTTTGCAATCAGTTTTTCAAGAACCTTTGCTGCATTACCCGGATTTATCATAAGCTCTTTTTCGACCCTTACAAGGAACTTTTTATCTCGTTTGATGAATGTACTGCAAATATCCATAATTCGTCGTATTTGGGCTTGCGTAGTGCCAAAATCGAGCCGTTTTTGTTCTTCTGTCTGCCTGGTATGTATATCGAACCAGTAAGAGATTATTTTTCGCCCGTCCTTGTCCTTTACTCTGTAAGTGAAATACAAGTCGCTTTGCCCTTCATTGAATACCGTTTCGAGTTCTTTTTGTGCTACTTCGAGAATATCCCTTTTTATTTGTGCTACACTTTGGTATGATTTTTTATCCTCAATTTTGAGTATATAGCGCAGCTTGTCGATGTCGAGGAAGAACTTGCCTTTATTCCTGTACATGCAGCATATTTCGTAGAACCGTTGGGAATATGTACTTTTCAATGTAATTGCAACGGTAAGGCTGTATTCCGTGAATTGGGATGCAAGTTCAACCAAGTAAGGAAGTATGTCTTTTGATACCAACACTTCGTACATATTGGCTTTCTTGTTGTGTTTAGCCTGCAATATCCAAGATGTGATTACCCACATTTCTTCGTTCTCTATCTCAATTTCTCTATTACGGAGCTTTCTAAGAGCATTATATACGTCTTTTACTTCGTCTCCGAGCATCTGTAACTGATTAGGCTTTAATATTAGATACATGTCTGAAAACAAGGTCTTTTGTGTGCTCTCATGTTCTTCTAAATTCCTATCAACGTACAGCCTACGCACTTCTTTGATGATGAAGTACAGGCAGCGTTTTTCAATGGTGGTGAAGTTCTGCCGGGACAAAGTTAGTTTGTTGTCCTGTGCGAGTATGATTTTATCCTCTGTCATAGGTTTGTATTTTTGTTTGATTGCAAAGATATATAAAAATGCGTATTAATTAAGGAAACGCAGGAATAAATACGCAAGAATATGCTTTTTTGACGGAATTTCCGCATAATTGAACGGAAATTCCGCATAGTTTGACGGAATTTCCGCATAATTGAACATTTTTTAACAGTGTTAAGTCGTTGATAATCAGTTGATTTTTTGGTTAATAAATGTTACCGAAAAAGGTACTAAAAAAGTACTAAAAACTACCTTAGTAAAACGCACGTGTTTTTTTGTGCTTTTTTAGGGTGATTATAGGTCGCTTCGCTCCAAAATTTAGGCTTTTTACTTTCGGAAAAAACAGCAGGGAAAAGAGGACGGAGAAAAAAGGTAAAGCAAACGAAGTGCGGTAGTTTGAAGGCAATTTTCCGCGCGTTAAAATTTGTATATTTAGGTTTGTTTATGTTTAAATCCTTGGGTTTTGATGTTCTTTGTTATACATTTGCAATCAAAAGTATAACAATATGGAAGTAGCAATTAAAAAACTAACAGCTTTTAGGCTTAACAGCGACTTGTTAGATACGCTGAAAAGTGCTGCTAAGCGCGAGCATAGAAGCCTAAACAATTACGTGGAATGTCTTTTAATGGACATCATGTATAATGAACCTAATGAAGAAACCCAAGCAGCTATAAAAGAGGCTCGTTCGGGAAAGAACCTAAAGGAAGTTGATACCAGCAGCTTTGAGAATTTTATCAAATCTTGTAGTGAATGAGAGAAGTTAAGAGCGGTAGCCAATTTCGCAAAGACTTGAAGCGATATAAAAACGATACCGCAAGGTTGGAAAAGCTTTACGATATTATCGGATATTTGGAACGCTGTGAAGAAATACCCAAAGAGTTCAAGCCGCATATGCTTACAGGGGATTATGCAGGGCATATGGAATGCCATGTGGAGAACGATTTCCTTTTGATATGGATTGATGATGAAGTTGTAAAACTGGTTAGGCTTGGCAGTCATTCGGAACTGTTTGGGAAGAAAAAGAAACGGTAAGGGCTTTTTCCGAAAGTAGCGATTTGTCCTATCGGTGAAATCCCATTCCTTTGTCTATCCCCAAAGCCTTTTGCAGTTGTTGCCATAGCTGTTTGAAGAACTCTTTGAAATGGAAGTTGTTCAGCCATATTGTCGTGTACCCGTTCCGGGCTTTCGCTATGTCTATCTTCACGTTTCTTACTTGATGCGTCTTTCTTCTTTCCCGGTCGTACAGGTTGCCCGAATAGGTTATTTCTTTTCCGGTAAGCAGGAGCCGGATGTCGTTATCTCCGATACCCATAGACCGGAGTTCCTCGATGTTCTCCTTTGCGTTCTCCATGCAGGGGAACAGGTCGGTTATCGGCTTCAGCTTTTCTGCACCCGATTGTAATGCCCTGCGTACATTTTCCCTTTCCCTCTCGGTTTCCTTGTTTGCCGTCCGGAGATTGCCTTGCAGGTTTTGGTTCTTCAGCTTCAGCTCGTAGTTCTCTCGTTTTAGCTCCGCTATCTCCTGTTCCTGTCGTTTGACCTTGCCGGAGTTGAAAAGGCTGGCTGTCGCATCGATGACGGTCGTGCCGGCTTTCAAGAGTGCCGCTCCCGTATCGGCTGCCGCACCTTTTAGCTTCTGCACCTTTATTTCGGTGGTCGCATCCTTCAGTTTCTCTTGAGCGTCCTCCAGCTTTTTCCCTACCCGTTCCACTTCGTCCGTTATGGCGTTGCGCTCATGCTCCATTTGGCGGCATTCTTTTTCGATTTGCGCAGCTTTCTCCGCTTCCACCATGTTCTTGTACTGGATTGCGGAAAGGTGCTTACGGTCGGAAGAAATGCCCCTTTCCATGCCGAGACATTCCGCAAGTATGGTCTGCATTTCCGCCATGTCCTGCTTGTTCAGCTTCCGGGTTCTCCCCGTTTCCCCGTCCGTCCAGTCGAAAATCATGTGCGCATGGTAGTTCGGCTTCCATGCTTCGGTGTTCCCGTCCCAGACATTTGCCCCCTCGTCCTTGTGGGTGTATATCTGAAACGTGTGTATTCCGAAGCGTTCCTCTATTCGTTCTGCGAAATCCTGAAGCTGCCGGAGTGTCGTTCCGTCCTCGATGACGGCAACCCCTTCCCGAATGGGTGTCGCTTTCTTCTGCATGGATTGCCCGGTATGTTGTTTGTACTTTTCCCTTATGTCCTCCAGCACGTCCGCTATCTTCATTTCCGACCATTGTTCGTTTCGGTACGATAGTTCCGGGCGTATGTAGTCGAGTTCCTTGCTCCGCAGGTTGTGCCGTTCTGCGCTGCCGATGTTGCAGGCTCTTACGTTGATGCTTGTCTTTGCCATAAACTTTCTCTTTTCGCTGGTACATATTCGCTTTCATCGCCATCGAGCGTAGCCGATGGCGCACGGGGTCGAGGGGTGTCCCCTCGCACACAACCCCTTTAGGGGTTATAGTGTGCTATAACCATGCAAGCAAAGTTAAGCCTTTCGGACGGGATTTGCAAGATTTGGGATTGACATGCTAATGTGTGTCAATATACCATGATGTTTGTCTGTAACTCTTTGCTTTCGTGTTGTGACTTGGCTCGGATGTTGTAATTCCAGAATATGAATATATTGGAATTACTCCCCGGCTTGCAGAATAATATTTTTCTGTATGTGTTTTATACGGGATTACTTTGTTTAGAATTTCAGAAAAACTACTGAACATTTCTGTGTCTTTGTCGCATAAAACCCTAACATAATCACCATAGTCATAAAAGATAATGGGGTCATATCCATCCATTCGTTGTATAAGTGTTTCTTGATTACTGTTAAAGTTGTGCTTCTTGTTAATTCGTTTCATAATTGAAGCCAAATTATCTAACTCTCTACAATTAGTTACAGCTAATGTTCCATACGGGTATTGATAGGTAGAATAGAACTGATAAAAAGAGTTACAGATTGCCTGATAATCAGGATTATCAGATAAAAGATATTTGCCCATTGTAGAATAAGGCATACCAAAAACCATTATTTCGGTTGGACAAGCTATTATATGGTTGGTTACATTACGCAATTCGTAAGCAACTTCTAAGGATGACATATAACAATCATCAAATAGAATGTACTCCATAAATAATCCGTTATTAGCTATACTTTTTACAAGTGTGCTAATGTCTGTTTGGTATTCGGGCGACAGACCACCGAAAAAACGTGTTTGTGGTACATTTTTATATTCCCAATGATATTTAAAAGTTTGGCTTACTCTTGATTCGCTATCGTTTACTGGAAGCCATCCCATACCATGACAGCCGATAATCATAGAGTAACTTTGAGCAGGTGCAAATGTTTTCATATCATTAATAATGCCTGTTAATCCTATTTCAGTAGTGAACGCTGGCTCTTGGTATTCTTTTAAAATGGAACGCTTGCAAGTGCCATTTTCTAAAAGTATTTCAAACATTTGAGCTTCTTTAGAACTTGTAGATAGAAAGACTATCATCCTTTCTTTTTGTACTCCTTTTCCTTTTATTGCTTCTTCCATGTCAGAAATGTTATTGTAAAAATAATCTGTCAGGTTTGTTGACCAAGGAAGATACATAAAGATTGTTCTTTGATTACAATCTTGCTTGAAATCCTCTTTTTCGCAGGAAAATAGGAAAAAGCAAAAAGAAAGGAATACTATTAATTTGTTAGTTCTCATACATCCATGATTTAAAGTTCTGTATTCACCTGTATTTTTCCGAAAGTTTTTTGCTCATCCCGTACCCGGCACAGTTCCCGGTGTGCCTTTTCCTTGTATTCCAGCAAAGCGGAGTTTTCGGATCGTAACCGGGCAATCTCTTTTTCTTGCTCCTCTGCCTTAAATTCGGCTTGTGCCTTTTCTTCGGCAGCTTTGGCTATGATTTCCGGTGCAGGGAGTTGTATTTGCCTTTGAGATATAATAAACTCGCTACATACTCATAATAAGGAGCTAAATAGAACACGAATGGGAAATACACAAATGCTAAACTAAAGAAGATATTGGCCAAAATAAACGCTATACCGAGAGAGAAACTTGATTTTTCAACTTCCTAAAACGGTGTTGTTCAAACATTTCTACTTATTTGTACTTGCCAGTTGAACCTACGCTTCCCTAATAAAATGTCTATGGTAAAAAGTTAAAAAATC
>OGES01002752.1_pt1 | contig 11204 bp, 7 predicted proteins | sample 1570711 | NCBI WGS metagenome assembly OGES01 (sample SAMEA2582133, study PRJEB24529) | metagenome | biome: Human gut stool | place: China | collected 2011 | reverse complement strand
TCCGACCTTTCTGCGTCCCACTGGCGGCACAGGCTCGTCCTCGACGCTCTAACAGAAGTGCCTCTTTTCCTTCTTCCAGATAGATACGTTCCCACTGTTTGATTTGTGTATCACTTCTTAACCCAAAGCGTCTTGCTGTTTCTTTATAGCTCAGATTTTCATTTCGCATTGTTTCAACGGCTTCGACTTTGAATTTTCCGGCATATGTCTTTTGCTTTTTCTTTTCTGGCATACAAAAACACCCCATTTCCTAAACAGTATACCATACTGTCTAACAAATGGGGTGCAGTTCAGTTTGGACAAGACCTCTTTTCTATCGTTTACCGTTCCAAAAACTTCCGGAAGGCTGCCCTCACGGCGGCTTCGCGGCCGCGGGGGATGGGGACGCGGGCACCGCTGCGCATCCACAGCTCCCCCACGGACAGCTGCGATGCCGCCGCCAGGTTGACCACGTAGGAGCGGTGGGGCTGCAAAAAGCGCCGGTCGGCCAGCAGCGGCTTTGCCACTTCGGAGAAGGGCACCCGCAGCGAGAGCGAGGCCACATCCTCACCGCTGGCAAGGTGGAAATGCACCACATGGTGGGTGCATTCCAGATACTCGATGTCCGCAAAGGGGAGGGCCCGCAGGCCGGTCGCCGTCGTCACCGGGATGACGGGGCCGTACTCCGGCTCGGTGGCGCGGTCCAGCAGGGCGGTGAGCTGTTCGGGCCGGAAGGGGATCTGCAAATACTGCATCGCATCCACCCGGAACGCCTCGTATGCGTAGGCGGGCGTGTGGGCCAGAAAGGTCAGCGGTGCCCGCACCCCGCGCTGCCGCAGCTGCGCCGCCGCCTGCAGACCTGCCGCCGGGTTTGCCGCTGTCAGCTCGATGAGATACAGCTCAAACCGGCTGCCCGCATCCTCTTTGCGGAGCAGTGCCCCCGCGTCCTCCAGCTGTTCCACGATGCAGGCGTCGGCCCGGCGGGCATAATATTCAAGGCAGTGCCGCTGCACCCGCCCCCGCAGCACCGCATCCGGGCTGCAGACCGCAATGTGAAAGATCATTTTTTCAATTCCTTCCTCCTGCCCGGCCTTCCGGGCGCTTGCATTTTGCGCCGCACGGGAGTATAGTTACTATAAAATCAGAAAAGGAGACGCCGCCATGAATCAGCCCCTTGTCAGCATCATCCTGCCCGTGTACAACGCCCAGAACCATCTGGCCCGCTGCGTGGGCAGCATCTGCGCACAGACCTATTCCAACATCGAGATCATCATCCTGAACGACGGTTCCAGGGACCAGAGCCTGCCCGTCTGCGAAGCGTTCCGCGCCAAAGACCCCCGCATCGTGCTGGTGGACAAGGAAAACTCCGGCGTAGCGGACACCCGCAACCTGGGCCTGAAGCTGGCCGGCGGCAAGTATGTGCAGTTCGTGGACAGCGACGACTATCTCGACCCGGACTTCACAGCCGCTCTCGTGGCCGCGGCCGAGGAGCACACCGCCGACCTCGTCATCGCACCCTACAAGATGGTCATCCCGGCGGGCGCTTCCAAGCCCGAACAGGTGCTCGATAAGATCCAGGACGAGCTGGGCGTCATGAGCGTCGCCCGGCCCCCGGAGATGCGGGAGTACGGCTTTCTGCCCGCAGGCGTTTATGACAAGGACACCTTCGCCCTCCGCCTGATGGACAAGCCCGCCTCCTATTTTTACAGCGTGCTCTGGAACAAGCTCTACCGCCGCGACCTCCTGACCCGGAACGACATCCAGTTCGTCAGCGAGATGCACTGGGCCGAAGACCTCGTCTTTAACCTGCGGTATATCCAGTACGCCGAGACCTTCGTTTCCATCGGCAAGGCCGGTTATTACTACGTCCAGAACCCGCAGAGCATCTGCCACACCCAGGTCCACGTATCCACCGTGGTGCAGAACAAGCTGCAGGTGTTCCGCTATTACAAAGACCTCTACACCCGCCTGGGCATGTATGAGGAGGTGCGCCCCCAGCTGTACAAGTTTCTGGTGGACATCGCCGAGAGCACCTACCCCTCCGGCCCGTTCAAAAAGGCCATTGATGAGGCAAAAGCCTACTGGAAAGAGCACAAACCAGAACAGGAATCATAACAAAAATCGAGAGGCCGATGGCCTCTCGATTTTCGTTATGAGAGGTTACGCTCCGATGGCGGCGCACTTCTTGGCCAGCCAGTCGCGCTCCTCCTCGGTCAGGCGGGGAGCGAGCTTGGTGAAGACCTCGCGGTGGTAGGCGTTCAGCCACTCGATCTCGTCCCTGGTCAGGATGCCGGGCACCACGGGCGAGGTGGCGATGGGCACAAAGGTCAGCGGGCGGAAAGCCAGGAAGGTGCCGTACTGGTTGTCGGCCTTGTGGTAGCACTCCAGCTCGTTCTCGATGCGGATGCCGACGACGCCGCTCTCGTAGACGCCCGGCTCGTCGGTGACGATCATGCCCGGCTGGAACACGGTGGTGTTGCGGCCATTCAGAGCGTGGGGGCCTTCGTGGACATTGCCCACGAAGCTGACGCTGTGGCCGGTGCCGCAGCGGTAATTGATGAGGTGCTGCCACAGCGGCTCACGGGCGATGGTATCCAGCATGTGGCCGTCGCAGTAGTTCAGCCAGACGGCCTTGGCAATATCGATGTGGCACTGCAGCGTCCAGGTGTAGAACCGCTTTTCGTCCTCGGTCAGCTCGCCCAGCGGGTAGGTGCGGGTGATGTCGGTGGTGCCGTCCATGTAGGTCGCGCCGCTGTCCACCAGCAAAAAGCCCTTCTTTTCGAGCTTGGCGTGGTCTTCCTCGGTGGCGTGGTAGTGCATCATGGCCGCGTTGCCGCCGTAGGCTGCAATGGTGCCGAAGCTCTCCACGATGAACTTATCCTGTGCCGAGCGGTACTTGTGGAGGATCTCGTCCACGGTCAGCTCCGTCAGCTCCTCGCCTGCGGCCAGACGCTCTTCCAGCTCCTTCTGGAACCGCACCATGGCCACGGCATCGCGCAGATGGGTCTCACGGTTGTGGTTCAGCTCGGTCTCGTTCTTCACGCCCTTCATCGGCAGCAGCGGGTCGGCCTCGTCCTTGACGGTCAGGGCCGGGTTGTTGTTCAGCGTCTCGTAGACCGCATAGTTGACGGAAGCCGGGTCGGCCAGAACGGTCTGGGCCCCGGTCTCTGCGGCCAGGAAGGTGAGGATGTCGTCATATTCGGCGATCTCGACGCCGTTCTCCTTCAGCTCGGCAGCGGCCTCCGCGCCCAGACGACGGGTGTTGATGAAGAGGACGGCACGGTCCCCGGTCACATAGCAGTAGGCCATGGCGTAGGGAGTGCACTGGATGTCCATCGCGCGGAGGTTCAGCAGCCAGGCCAGGTTGTCCAGCTTGCCCACCAGCTGGGCCGTGCAGCCCAGCTCCTTGAGCTTGGCCCGCAGCTGCTCCAGCTTCTCGGCGGGGGCAAAGCCCGCATACTCCTTGCTCAGGAGCCAGGCCGGGGTCTCCGGCAGGGCAGGGCGGCCCTCGGTCCACAGCTCATCTTCCAGATTCAGGGTCTTGATGGTGCCGTGCTTGGCGTCCAGCGCTTTCTGTACGCTGCGCACCAGCTGGCAGGAAGCGGTCAGGCCGCACAGGCCCAGCACACCGCCTTCCGGCAGGGCATCGGCGCAGTACTGCTCCACGGTCGGCACACCCGGCTCGCCCATCCGTTCCAGCTCGATCTCGGTGCCCGCGATCTCCTTTTCGGCCTGCACAAAATAGCGGCCGTCGGCCCACAGGGCGCTCTTGTCTCTGGTCACGACGAAGTTCGAGTTCTCGCCGTGGAAGCCGGAGAAATAGGTCAGGGAGGTGTAGTGGTCGGGCAGATACTCGCTGGAGTGCGGGTCGCCCACCGGGATGAGGTAGAGGTCCACGCCATTGGCGTCCATGGCGGCGCGCAGCGCAGCCAGACGCTCAGGGACTGTATTCATGCTCATGATAAAAGCCTTCTTTCTTACACTTGCCGGAAAAACGTCCGGCGGCGGTTCTCGCTGGCTCCTATTGTATCATTCCGGCGCACGGATTGCAATTGCCCCGGCCGTTTTACTCCAATGGGGCCGGTGCTTATTCGTCCGCCGTCTTTGATTTCAGATCCAGCTCCGGCATCAGCTCCTCGCTGATGATGGTGAGCATCTGTTCCATTTTGTCCACGTCCTCGGCGGGGAAGCGCTCCCGCACACGCTCGACCACGGTGTGCAGGTAGGAATAGCTGATGTTGTAGTACTCGAAATACTTCTGGGTGGGGCGCAGGTGGTACTCGCGCCGGTCCTTGGCGGACTGGATCTTTTCCACGTAGCCCTTGCGCATCAGGCTGCCGATCTTATACGCCGCGTTGGGGGTAGAGATCTTCATCATCCGCGAGAACTCCGCAATGGTGGGCTCGCCCATGGCCATGATGCCCTCCATGCAGAAGGACTCCACCGTGGTCAGGGTCGCCTCGCGGGTGGCAAAGCGCTGAAACACGTTCTGATAGAAGTGCAGCTTGAATTTTGTGTAAACGTCGTTGAATGCTTTTTCCAGCATGGTACGGCTCCTTCCGATCGCTCAATTTCCTTTAGTATACCATGTTTTTCCCCAGAAGCAACGGAATTTTTCCGTTTTGAAACAAAGGGCCCCCCAGCCCATGCAGGCCGGGAGGTCCTTTGCGTTAAGGGGGACGCTCACTGCGTCGGGGATGTTCCGATCGTGCCGAGGAGCTTTTTGAGCCGGAGCCATGCGCCGAAGACGTCCATCTTGGTGACATAATGGTCCGGGTCAAAGAAGGACGCATCCTTCTTGTCGGCCGCGTCCATCAGGCCGTTCTGGATCGCCCAGCGGGTGGCCTTTTGCAGCTCGATCTCTTCGGCGGGGATATCGCCGTAAAGGGTGGGCAGAGCCACCTCCGGTTTGCCTGCGGTCTCCCACAGGAGCAGCGCCAGCGCACGGCGGTCGGTCGGCACCGGCACACCCTGGGGCAGCGCATTGGCGAGGTAGAGGTCTACGCCCAGGTTCACGCCCTGCCACACCACGATGCCTGCGGCTGCGCCGCCCACCGCGATGGTCGCCGCCGTTGCCAGCGGAGAGGGCGCTGCATCCTCGATGATCTCCGCCGAGCGGTACTGCGCCCGGATGGTCACATCCTCGGCAGGCATCTTGAAGGTCATGGCCTCGGCCCGGTAATCGACGTTGATATCGCCGCTGAGCTTGCTCGACGAAATGCTCCACATGTCAAACGTCATGCCGTCCGGAATGTCGTTCTGGTCCAGCACCACGGTCAGGGTGTCGTTCTCCTTGGCAGAAACGGACGTCTTGCCGTCGATCGTGCCGCCGATGACGGTCACGGTGTAGGTGGTGGGTTCCGGTTTCGGTTCCGGCTCCGGTTTCGGTTCGGGTTCCGGCTTGGTGATGAGCTCGCCGTTCAGCACCACGTCATCGTCCGGCATGGTAAAGGTCACGGTCTTCTTGTCGACGCCGTAGCTGCTTTCGGCGATGGGCTGGCCGTTCAGGCTGAAAATCTCGGTGTCGGCAGTGATGGTCACTTCCTTCGTCGTGGCATTGCTGGTCACGACGTAGGGGGCCCAATCCGCAGACACACCGTTGACTTTCTCGATCTTGGCACCGGAGGCCACGGTGATGGAGTGGAGATCTGTTACCCCGTCCAAACCTGTGTTGCCGTTGAACACGCCGCCGTTCACGGTGCCGCCGTTGTTGCTCACACTGCCCGCGAAGGTGCCGCCAGAGATCGTTCCGTTGGTGTTGTTTTCCACTGTTCCTTCAAAGGTGCCCTTCTCGATGGTGCCGTTGTTCTTGACTTCGTCGTGGAACGTGCCATTCACGATGCGGCCCGGTCCCATATTGTCGACCTCGCCGTGGAAGGTGCCGCCCAGAATGCCGCTATTGTTGATCACTTTGCCGTTGAACTCGCCGCCCGTGATGGCCGTCGGCTTGCCCACAAAGACGTTGCACTCCACCGCCGAACAATCTCCGATGGTGCTGAAATCGAACAGCCCGCCGGTCTGGTTGCTGCCCGTCAGAAGCAGCATGTTGCCATTGGTCGGGTCATTGGGGATGTACTCCCAGCCGTCGCCCTTGCAGGGGGTTTTGCCGCCGTTGGAATCCTTCGGCCAGCCGTTCTCCATGACGAGGTCGGTGCTGGTGATCGCTCCGTTCAGCACCACGTTCCCGCTCGGCATGGTAAAGGTCACGGTCTTCTTGTCGACGCCGTAGCTGCTGTTGCAGTTGCCCGTGCCGATGGGCTGGCCGTTCAGGCTGAAGATGTCAGTGTCGGCAATGATGGTCATAGTGGTGTCTTTGTAAGAGTAGAGGTCCCACGTTCCATCCGCGTTCCGCGGGCCTTCGTCGTTCACTGTGCTCACACTGCCATTCGTTACGGTGACTTGGTGGGCACCGGTCAGCCCCGTATTGCCGTTGAAGATGCCGCCAGTCACAGTGCCGGGGGTCGTAGACAGACCCGCCGCGAAAATGCCGCCGGTGATTTTGCCGTTGTTGTCCACCTGGCCCCTGAAGGTGCCGCCAAAGATCGTTCCTGACGTGTTGTTTGTCACTTCTCCATTGAAGGTGCCTTTCTCAATGTAGCCGCTGTTTTCTACATCGCCCTTGAAGGTTCCGTCAGAGATTTCTCCTCCGGCGTTGTTTGTCACTGTTCCATCAAAGATGCCGCCGCTAATTGTCCCATACGATTCAATCGCACACTTCACAGCCGCATCGGTCCGTGTTATCTTGGTAGCGGGATCGGCGAAATTGAAATCAAACGGTTCACTTCCACTCATCAGATACAGTGTGCCGGTGTTTGTCGAACCCGACGACTTTTTGATGTACTCCCAGCCGGTGCCACTGCAAGAGATTTTGCCCTCGTTGGAAGCCTTCGGCCAGCCCTTCTCCATGACGAGGTCGGTGCAGGTGATTGCTCCGTTCAGCACCACGTCCTTGTCCGGCATGGTAAAGGTCACGGTCTTCTTGTCGTTTGGTTTGGGGTAGCTGCTGGTGTAGGGGCTCCCGTCGATGGGGTAGCCGTTCAGGCTGAGGATTTCGGTGCTGGCGGTGATGGTCACTTCCTGGTTCATGGTCGATGCAGTCACGACAACGTAGGGGTTCCACTCCGCAGACACATCGTTGACTTTCTCGATCTTGGCATCGGGGTAGGCTTTATCCCAGGTGATGGAGTAGCCATCTGGTACGTCGGTTAGAGTTGCATTACGGTTGAACACGCCACCGTATATGTCACGCTTATTTTCCACACTGCCCGCGAAGGTGCCGCCAGTGATGTCGCCCCAGTTTGTCACACTGCCCGTGCTTTGGAAGGTTCCGCCAGAGATTGTTCCGTCGCTGTTGTACACTGTTCCACTGAAGATGCCTTTGGTGATCGTTGCGGCGATGATTGTCACTGCCTCATTGAAGGTGCCGCCGGTGATCTTCGCACGCGACTGAATCTTGCACTTCACAGGCTCTGTGGTACTGAGATCAAACGTTCCAGCACTCAGATGCAGTGTGCCCTTGTAATTACTGTACTCCCAATCGTTGCCACTGCAAAAGTCTTGTCCGCCGTTGGAGCCGACCGGGTAGCCGTCCGAGCCGATGACGAGTTCGCCGGTGCTGAGCACCACGTTCTCGTCCGGCATGGTAAAGGTCACGGTCTTCTTGTCGTTTTTATTGGGGTAGCTGCTGTTGGAGTCCGTGCCGATGCGCTTGCCGTTCAGGCTGTAGATCTTGGTGTTGGCAGTGATGGTCACGGTAGTGCCTGCGTAGGCGTAGGGGGCCCAATTCGCAGACACATCGTTGACTTTCTCGATCTTGGCTTTGGAGGAGGCTGCATCCCAAGTGATGTTGTGGCCACCTGTTACGTTGGTTAGAGTTGCATTGCCGTTGAACACGCCACCGTATATGTCCCACTTATTTTCCACACTGCCCGCGAAGGTGCCGCCAGAGATCGTTCCGCCGGAGTAGTTTTTCACTGTTCCTTCAAAGGTGCCGTCCTTGATGTTGCCGTGGTTTGTCACTTCTCCATTGAAGGTGCCGTTATTGATGGTGTCGTTGTTTGTCACTTCTCCATTGAAGGTGCCATCGATGATGTTGCTGTTGTTTATCACACTGCACCCGTTCTGGAAGGTACCACCGCTGATAGTGTTGTTGTTTTCCACACTGCACGTGTTCTGGAATTTACCACCGCTGATGAGGCTGTTGTTTGTCACTTTTCCCTCAAAGGTGCCGTCGCTGATGGTGCTGCCGTTTGTCACATGGCCCGCGAAGGTGCCGCCGTTTATATTATTGTCGTTTGTCACATCGCTCTCGAAGGTACCGTTAGAGATCGTTCCGTAGTCGTTTGACACTTTTCCCATGAAGGTTCCGCCGGTAATTGTCGCAGCCCCATTCAATTGAATATTGAACGCCACAGCCGTAACGAACGTCGATCCTGTTGCATTGGGGTTTTTGGGATAGGTGTAACTGAAATTATACGTTCCACTATTCAGATACAGTGTGCCGGTGCTGGTCTCGTAACTCCAGCCGTTGCCACTGGTGCCGACCGGGACGCCGTACTTTATGACGAGGTCTGGGAGAGAGCCTTCTGCAAAGGCCCCCAGGGGGAGCACGGAGAGCACCATGCTCAGTGCCAGGATCAGGCTGAGAATGCGTTTTTTCATTGGGGTCGTCCTCCTCTTCTGCCAAAGGCCGCACGGTCGTTCGTTTCTGAATCCATCATACCATAAAAACAACCGGAAGGGAAGCAAAGCCGCGTGAAATGCCCTGAAAACTGCGTGAATGACGATTTTTGCCCCCTTGACCGGGCCAAAAGCGCCGGTTGGGTCAGTCTGCTTTGGCCGTTCGCAGCCGGATGACGTTCAGCACCACCAGCTCCAGCACGATGGCCACGGCCAGCAGCACCAGCGAGGTGAGCAGGCTGGCGCTGGCACCCAGGAACATCTGGCTCAGGCCGGTGACGACATAGCACACCGCCGAGATGACCGCCGCCGTGATGGCATAGGGCAGCTGGGTGGCCACATGGTTCACATGGCTGCAATGCGCACCGGCGGACGCCATGATGGAGGTGTCCGAGATGGGGGAGCAGTGGTCGCCGCACACTGCGCCGGACAGGCAGGCCGCAATGGAGATGACCAGCATCTCCCCCTGCGGGAACGCATGGCAGACGATGGGGATGAGAATGGAGAAGGTGCCCCAGGACGTGCCGGTGGCAAAGGCCAGGAACACCGCCACCAGAAAGATGATGGTCGGCAGCAGATATTGCAGCGCAGCCGCCGAGCCGTTGAGCAGATTGGCCACGTAATACTTGGCACCCAGCAGGTTGGTCATGCCGGAAAGGGTCCACGCCAGCGTCAGGATGAGCATGGGGCTGACCATAGCCTTGAAGCCCTCCGGGATGCAGGCCGCGAAGTCCTGAAAGGTCATCACGCCGCGCACCCGGTAGAACACGAAGGTGAACAGCAGCGCGATGCTGCTGCCCATCACCAGGCCCGCCGAGGCGTTGCAGTCGGAGAAGGCGGTGATGAAGTCCACGCCTTCAAAGAAGCCGCCGGTGTAGATGAGGCCGAAGATGCAGGCCGCAATGAGCACCAGCACCGGCAAAATCAGGTCGATGACATGGCCGCAGGCTGCGGCGCCGTCGTCCACATCGTCGCCGTAGGGGCGGTCTTCGGTGGTGAAGAGGTCGCCCTTCAGCGCGTTGTCCTCGTTGAGCTTCATGGGGCCGTAGTCGGTGCCCGTGAAGATGAGGAAGAGGATCATGATGAGGGTCAGCAGGGCGTAGTAGTTATACGGAATGGTGCGCAGGAACATGGTAAAGCCGTTGATGCCCGAACCTTCCGGCACCGAGGAGGTGACGGCCGCCGCCCAGCTGGACACCGGCGCGATGATGCAGACCGGGGCCGCCGTGGCGTCGATGAGGTAGGCCAGCTTTGCGCGGGAGACCTTCTGCCGGTCGGTCACAGGCCGCATGACGGAGCCTACGGTCAGGCAGTTGAAGTAGTCGTCCACAAAGATGAGTACACCCAGAACAAGGGTCATGAACTGCGCCCCCGCGCGGGTGTGGATGTGGGTGGACGCCCAGCGGCCAAAGGCCGCGCTGCCGCCCGCCTTGTTCATCAGGGCCACCAGGATGCCCAGCATGACCAGAAAGACCAAGATGCCCACGTTGCTGGAGTCGGACAGCTTGGCGACCATGCCGCCGTCTTCGTTGAAGAACAGGGTGTTCAGGGCCAGTTCCAGGTTGCCGTTGGCAAAGAGCAGCGCACCCGTCGCGATGCCCACCAGCAGCGAGGTGTAGACCTCCTTGGTGTTCAGTGCCAGCACGATGGCCACCACCGGCGGCAGCAGGGAGAGCGCCGTGCTGTACACGGCGCAGGTGTAGGTAGACGGGTCGGCAATGGTGCCGGGTGTTGCCGCCGTGCACCACAGCAGCAGAGCGAACACCAGCACGGCGCCCGCCCACGAAAGATTGACTTTTTTCATAAGATCTAATTCCTCTTCTGATTTTTTGCCTCAGCGCGGGGCAGACTATCCCCAACCAGACAGGGAAGGGGGTGTTTGCCGCGCCGGATTATAAAGCGCTGTACTTTGAACTGTTCCGCGCCAGCGAACAGGCCGCCCGCCTCCTCCACGAGGCCCAGCAGCGGGCCGAAGAACAGGTGATGGCGGAGGATGAACCGCCGCTGCGGTTGGAAGAACCGCTCCGTCCCCGCTCACGGGAGGGCAAGGCCTCTCCTACAAGGAGAGGTGTCACCGAAGGTGACTGAGAGGGTTCACCCCTTCTTGCTCTCCGCCTTCGCCGCGAACTTCGCGTCATTGACGACGAAACGCTCATGCACGCCGCCGCCCACGGGGCCTTTTTCGTCGTGCAGCGAGACCTTGAACACCAGCTTCCGGCCTTCCACGGCGGTCAGCTCGCTCTCACAGGTCACGGTCATGCCCACGGGGGTGGGGGCGGTGTGCTCCAGTTCCAGCTTCGTGCCCACCGAGCCGCAGCCCTCGTCCAGCTCGGACGCGACGCTCATCCAGCAGGTCTTTTCAGCCAGTGCCACCAGTGCGGGCGTTGCGAACACGTCCAGTGTGCCGCTGCCCATGGTCTTTGCGGTGTTTTCGGTGCAGACGAGCACGCTCTGCTCGCCGCGGATCCCGGTTTCCAGCTTCATATACAGTTCCTCCTTCATGCGTCCTTTGGACGCAGATGTGTTGTTTTTTTTTACGCACTTTT
>OGES01002750.1_pt1 | contig 11207 bp, 8 predicted proteins | sample 1570711 | NCBI WGS metagenome assembly OGES01 (sample SAMEA2582133, study PRJEB24529) | metagenome | biome: Human gut stool | place: China | collected 2011 | reverse complement strand
TGTTTCCTTTTGCAGCATTCGCCACAGCGTTGTGCGGCTGATGCCCAAGCGCTCGGCAGCACGTTTCTGGTTGCCGTTTTCGGCTTGCAAGTCCTGTTGCACGGCGATTCGCTCGATCTCTTCCAGCGTTAGGTCAACGGGCAGAGCGTGGGTTTGGGGAACGGCACCGGGGTAGAAGGTACATTCCCGTTTCAACTGGTCGCGCACGGTCTCCACGGAGATATAAGGTGTCGTCGTGTGCAGCACCAACTCGTCCAGCACGCGGCAGAACTGGTCGTAGTTGCCAGGCCAGCTGTACTCCGTCATACATAAGTTCGCCTCCGGCTCAAAACCGATGACTGCACGGGCGTTGCGCATATTCAGGGTACTGATATACAACCCCGACAAGCGCGGAATATCTTGCAGATGACTGCGTAGCGGCGGCATTTGCAGCATCAGGCAGTTCAGCATATCTACCAGTCGGGCATAGTGAGGGTGCATCGTTCCGGAACTGGAGCTACTGGCGACAAAGAAGAACCGGTTGCGCTCCTGCGTATGCAGCGCCATTATGGTGGAGAACAACTCACTGAACTGCTCGTCAGTCAGTGCCTCCACATGGCTCATCATAAGGGTGCAGCCGTCACCCATCAGGGGGGAACGGTCGCTCGCCATCAGATATTTCCAGCCGGGGTGCATGAGCATGGCACAGTCAATCTTGATGAGCGGCGCGTTAGAAAGCGGCCCTTTGGCGTAGAGCATCCGCACCATCTGGTGCTTGGCTGTGCCAGGTTCACCGTAAACGACAAGTGGGCGATTGCTTTGCAAATATTGCTCCAGTGTCAGGTTGGCGGTGGAGAAAGACTGGGTAATGCCATAGAAACTGTCAAAGAAAGTATCTACTGCCTGTTGGCGATCCGAGTAGGTGATGCCGTATTTTTCCAGCGGGATGGACAGCCGACTCTTTTCGATTGTGACGACATGGCGCAGAGCCCCTTCCATTTGGATAGGGGTGCTCTGCAAAGCATAACGGATGCCATTCTCTTCAAGGCAGCTGCGGTGGGGCTCGGCGGTACGCTGCATAATAGCTGAGTGTGCCTTTGCCAGCACACTGTCGGGGAGCTCGGGGGAGAGCGAGACGAACAGATCCTGTCCGGCCTCGTCGCTGACAAGGGTGTCATAGGGCATGGCACGGATGACGTCCTGAAAAAACTGCGCCAGCTCCAACGCTTTACGGCGGGCCAGCCCCTCCTGTACTGCGGTGTTCAGCGCATCCTCCACACTCTCGATACCGGAGGTGATGAGCAGGGCAGAAATGCCGTATTCCTGTGCCAATGAGTTAGTAACAACGTCGCACAGCACCATCTGGCAACCAGAATTCTCCAGCCCCTGCAAAATAGTGCGGGCTTCTTTCTGGTCGTGGATGGTATAAATATCCACATTATAGCGCAGTACCTCGCACAGAAACGTGGCGTTGCGGGTGATGGCCGGGAAGCCGATGACGGCGTATTTACAGTTGTGATTCTCTGCCAGCTTGATAGAACGCAGGATGTCGTAGACAGACAATGGGATGTCCACGACCTTTAAATCTGTACAGCGGCGGATGGCCTCCGCTGTGCCGCCGCGGGAGAGGATGACGTCGTACTCCTCCTGCGCAGTTTGGGCGGCGGCAATCTCTGCGCCGGCAGTCAGATTGCCGACATGTACGTCGATTTGCAAATCGTCGCGAGATTCTGCAGCCTGCCGCATCAGGCTGGCAATACCCTCGTAAGGGGCGATGCCCAGAATTTTGATGGGGCGCATGGTAGAGGTCCCCCTTTTTATAAACTGTTTTAAATTGCAACTTTATCGTAACCTATTTGCCGAGCGATGTCAATTAATAAAATAAAATTGTTTCAAATAGAAACACAAAAAGCGGAAAATAGGACAAAAATAGTTGACGAACAGTAACGAGAATGGTAAGATTTAGACAAATCCAGAGAGCATCGAAAAAACGATGCAGAAAGATAAGCAAATGATACGAAACCGTGTGTTGCAAAATAAAACACCTTGGAGGAACCTATGGCACGGCTGACAGTAATCGCGGACGACCTGACCGGCGCACTGGATACAGGCGTACAGTTTGCTAACCGCTGCGTTTCTCCGTTTGCCTGTGCAATTAACACACCATTTTTTGTCTGAAAACGCATTGTTTTATTCTCCTTTTTTGAAAAGAGAGGTCACAGAAAAATTTGCTTTTCCGTGCCTCTCCCTCCCTATATTCTTACATTCCGATGCTTATGCAACAACAACTTCGTTCGCATCTGCTGCCAGCACAGCCTCTTTCTTCTCGTTTCCGACGAATACTTCTACTTTCAGTTCGGTATGTGCGCCTTCTACGGATACTTTCACTGCATCGCCGTCTTTGACTGCTTTCACGGTGAATACGGTGTTTCCGTGGATATCCGAAACCTTTGTCTCAGCTGCGTCTTTTAACTGATATACGCATACGTTTGCATGGTCCGCGTAGTCATAATCCGGTTTGGTGTCGCAGTTTCCTCTGACTACGATGCTGTTTTCTCTTACATACAGCGGCATGGAGAAGTAGTCATAGGTTCCCTGGAACCATCTGCCGCCTTCTTTTGTCTCGCCGGTCAGAAGTTCTGTCCAGGTGCCTTCCGGCAGATAGTACTGTGCTACCTTGTCCTCACGGAAGACAGGTGCTACCAGAAGGGCATCACCCAGCATGTACTGCTGATCCAGATACGGAACGGCCGGGTCGTTCATGAACTCGAATACCATCGGGCGCATAACCGGGGTTCCTTCCTCGTGTGCCTCTACAGATTTCTGGAAAATGTACGGCATCAGCGAGCATTTCAGGTTGGTGAAGAATTTTACTACGTCGCAGGACTCTTCGTCGAACAGCCACGGCACACGGTAGCTTGTGGATCCGTGCAGACGGCTGTGGGTAGACATCAGTCCAAATGCGCACCATCTCTTGTACAGATCCGGTGTTGCGGTGCTCTCGAATCCGGAGATATCATGGCTCCAGAAGGAGAAGCCGCTCATGGCGAAGGAAAGGCCGCCGCGCAGCGTTTCTGCCATGGACGGATAGTTTGCAGAGCAGTCGCCGCCCCAGTGTACCGGGAATTTCTGGCTTCCTGCTGTTGCACTTCTTGCAAACAGAACTGCCTCGTTCTCACCTTTTACTTCTTTTAACAGGCTGAATACTGCCTGGTTGTACAGGTATGTATAGTAGTTGTGCATTGCCTGCGGATCGCTTCCGTCGTGGTAAACAACGTCAACCGGGATTCTCTCGCCGAAGTCGGTCTTAAAGCAGTCTACGCCGCAGTCCAGAACAGTTCTCAGTTTATCGGTATACCATTTAACCGCATCCGGATTGGTAAAGTCCACAAGGCCCATACCTGCCTGCCAGTTGTCGGTCTGCCATACGCCTTTTCCGTCTGCTCTCTGCAGCAGATAGCCGTTTGCAGCGCCTTCTTTGAAGAATGCGGTTCCCTGTGCAATATACGGGTTGATCCATGCACAGATGTGAAGACCTTTGTCGTGATATTTCTTTAAGGTTGCGCGAATATCCGGGAAGCATTTCTTGTCCCACTCAAAATCGCACCAGTGGAATTCGTGCATCCAGAAGCAGTCGAAGTGGAAAACGCTCAGCGGAATATTTCTCTTTTCCATTCCCTCGATGAAGGATGTGGTAGTCTCTTCGTCGTAGTTTGTGGTAAAGGATGTGGACAGCCACAGACCAAAGGACCACGCCGGAGGAAGTGCCGGGCGTCCGGTCAGCGCGGTGTACTCGTTCATGATCTTCTTCGGTGACAGTCCGTGGAACAGATAGTATTTGATTCTTTCGCCCGGTACGGAGAAGCCGACATACTCTACTTTTTCACTTGCTACTTCGAAAGAAACGTTGTCGGTACTGTCAACGAGAATACCGTAGCCGTTGTTTGTCATGTAGAACGGTACGCATTTGTAGCCGATTTCGGATGCCGTACCGCCGTCCTCGTTCCAGGTGTCTACAACCTGTCCGTTTTTTACGAATGGAGTAAATCTCTCGCCAAGGCCGTATACGCACTCGCCGACGCCAAGGGAGAGCTCGCTTACCATATATGGCTGATATTTTTCGGTCATGTAGTTCGGTGCCGGCAGCATGGTGCTCTGCTTGCGATCCCATCTGATATAGGAAAGGTTGCGGAATCCGCTTCCGGTCAGGACTTTTCCGTCTGCCTCGAAGGTGTAAGCAAAGACACCTTTTCTCTGTACGCGTACCAGTACGCTTCCGGTTTCGAGAACTGCCTCATCCTCGTTGATGGTAACGGTTACGTCCTCGTATACGCTCTCTGTTTTGTCGAAGGACGGAACTTTGTTGTCGTATGCTTCATAGTGCCATGCTTCCATGGAGATGGTATCCGGTGTATGTGCTACGAACTCAACGGTGATGGTCGGCAGGTTCAGGGTCATACCTCTGTGCTCGATCGGGCGGGTGGTAGCCAGGATACGCATACCGCCTGGGATCTGCTCTACTTCATAAGCCTGCATTGCATGGGATGCATTTGCTTTTTCACTCGGAAGCCAGTAACCTTCTGTGAATTTCATCTTTTCATTACCTCCTGATTGGATGAGCCTGAAACAGATAGCTGAAAGCACTTTATTTTCATCAATCTTTACAGAATTATTGTTTCAGGCTGACATTTTTTGGTAATTTTATACTACCACATTCTTGCTTTCGAAAACAGGGCGGATTCTGTGAAAAAGTACGGCGATATTATCTTTTTCTATCTTTTTGGTGTATTCGGGGGCTGGGATGCAAAACGGGAGTGTGCCCCGCAGACGTCTGCAAAAGACACACTCCCGTTTCTCTTCTGTTTTTTCTTATGCTGCAATCAGATACGCAATGACTGCCCGCAGGATCTGCAGGATCACAAAGCGGATCACAACCTGACTGTCGGACCATTTGTATTTCAGGCGGACATGGTCATGCAGCGGTGTTCTTGTATTTTTGAGGATCGCGATTTTCAGGAAACGGAGTAAAAATACTTTGACAAGGCCGATTCCTCCGTCGACGATCATCACGCCTGCCATCAGCAGATATAAGAACGGATGGCGGGACTGCATGGCAAGGATGGCGATGTAGAAGCCAAGTGCTCTCGAACCGGCGTCTCCCATCAGCATGCTGCTCGGCGAGGTATTGAAATACAGGTACGCGAGAAGTGCTGCCACGAACAGGTAGTTGGCTACGGTGAAGCTTCCCAGAGCATCATGGAAAATCATGCTGAATGCGAAGATGACCACGCAGGAAAGGCTCGCGCAGAGTCCGTCGACACCGTCGGAACAGTTTGTAACGTTGATCGAAATCCAGATCAGGATGATGCCGAGGATTATGTAGACCACTTTCGGAATGGTAAGGGACATGCTTCCGAAGTAGATCGTGGTGGAATTGTAATTCACAAAGGTGATGACGGTCACAATGGAGATGACGAGGTCAATCGCGCCTTTTTTGTAATCGCTCCACGGGGTTTCGGATGCATCATCGAGGTAGCCGCTCAGCATGATGCAGACGAGCAGGATCGCGTAGATCACATACTCGGCGCCAAGAGGCAGGAACAATACGCTTCCGATCAGGAAACAGATGACGATCACAAGGCCGACGCCGCGCAGTTTTCCGCGGGAGAGGCCGCCGTTTACGGCAAATTCTCTGCCGTGATCGCTCGGCAGAAAGGAAAATGGATGCTTTAACGCCAGAAAGGTCAGCAGAAAGGTGACCACGATTCCCAGCATGGCGATCTGGCCGGGATTTAAAAAGTTACTCCATACTTGATACATACGTTTTCTTCCTTCACTTTTCTTTAGATTGAGTTTGCACGAAGCCGTATGTGACGTGGCTTTGTGTTCATTTATTATAACAACTTCATGCAAAAATTGCTATACCCAATTCGGGGGTTTCGTGATAAGATAGTGATACACTAAGTTGAACAAAAAAGGAGTTTTTTATGCCACGCAAAGATCATCTGCCGCGCCAGACACGCCAGGAACACATCACGCTGCAGCCGAACCGCAGCATCGAATTTCGTGTAACCGACGATTTCGGCAGTTTTTCGCCGCCGCACTGGCACGACGCGCTGGAAATTATTTATATTCTGGAGGGTTCCTCCATTGTCACGCTCTCGGACCGCACCAAGACCGTCCTTCCGGGTCAATTTCTGCTGATCAATTCCGGGCGTATCCACACGGCGCGCTGTCCGTCCACGGGAAACCGCTCGATTCTGATGCAGATTCCGGATGCGTTCCTTGCGAACTATCTGCCTGATCCGTCACAGCTCTGGTTCTCGATTGACTACGACAGTACGAATCCGGAAGTGCAGAAAAATATCAGCCAGTTCCGGCGTCTTCTGCTTTCGATGATGCAGCTTCATGAGGAAATGCCCGACGGCTATCTTCTGACGTTCCAGCGGGAGCTTTTTACGTTTCTCGATCTGCTCTACACGAAATTTTCCGAGAAGAGCCCGCTTGCGCACCACCCGATGAGCTCCCGGACGCAGACACGGCTCGATACGATTCTGACGTACACGCAGGAAAATTACCAGCGGCCGATTACGCTGAAGGAAGCTGCCGATGTTGTCTCGCTGCAGCCGGAATATTTCTGCCGGTTCTTCCGCCAGAACATGGAAACGACGTATCTGGAATACTTGAATTCCTACCGTCTTTCCCGCATCTACCGCGACCTGATCGCCACGGATCTGCCGGTCGGCACGCTCGCGGAAAAGCATGGCTTTACAAACGATAAGCTGTTTCACCGCCTTTTCCGCGAGCGGTTTCACACGACGCCGCTGCAGCTTCGGAAGGCGGCACGCGAGAAGGGATCCTGATAGCTTTCGCTGTTTTTATATCTTTGAGAATGGGAGTTTAACACGATGACAAAAGAAAAACTGGCGCTTGCCGTCATTGAACGTTTGAAACAAGAATATCCTGACGCCGACTGTACGCTTGACTATGACCAGGCGTGGAAGCTGCTCGTCAGTGTCCGCCTGGCCGCACAGTGCACCGATGCGCGGGTCAATGTTGTGGTGGAGGATCTCTACGCAAAGTATCCTGATATCGATGCGCTGGCAAACGCGACACCGGAGGAAATCGAAGAAATTGTGCGGCCGTGCGGTCTCGGAAAGAGCAAGGCACGCGACATCAACGCCTGCATGCGCATGCTGCGCGACGAGTACCACAGCCAGGTGCCGGATGACTTTAACGCACTTTTGAAGCTCCCGGGCGTGGGACGGAAAAGTGCGAACCTGATTATGGGCGATGTATTCAAAAAGCCTGCGATTGTGACGGATACGCACTGCATCCGGCTGTGCAACCGCATCGGGCTCGTGCATGACTGCAAGGATCCGAAGAAGGTGGAGATGGCACTCTGGAAAATTGTGCCGCCGGAAGAAGGAAGCTCGCTCTGCCACCGGTTTGTGGAGCACGGACGCGAGGTCTGTACTGCGCGGACGACACCGCACTGTGAACGGTGTGTGCTCGCGGATATCTGTGAGAAGAACGGCGTAGAAAAATAGCATTTTTCTATGCGTTTCCATGCGAAAAAGGCTTTTGCATACCGGACAGATTTTTCTGATTCTGTCCCGGCTGCAAAAGCCTTTTTGTTTCTATTTTTTATACGACCGAAAGAAGTCCGTCAGCGCTTTCAGCGTTTTCCCGAGCACCTGCACTTCCTCTTCTCCGAGTTCCGCCATCACGGCATCCGTCATCTGCTCGTGGAATTTTGCGTGATGATGGAATGCCTGCCGTCCCTTTCCGGTCAGGTGGATGTAGACGATCCGGCGGTCCTTCTCGCTGCGCTCCCGCTCGGTGTAGCCTTTTTTCACCAGACTGTTCATCGACGTTGTCAGCGATCCGACCGTGATGTCGAGCTTTGCCGCGATCGATGACATATTGCCGCCCTCCAGGCCGACGGCTTCTATGATGTGCATATCGTTGTTCGTCAGATCCTTGAAATCCTCGGTGATGATCGCCTCTTCTTCCAGTTTTTGTATCTCGTGAAACAGATGGACCAGTGTCTCATTGATGATTTCTCTGTTATCCACTCCTCTTCCCCTTTCCGTCTGTTCTGTCCCTTCTGAACAGGGTTCCGCTCTTTCTGTCTGTATTGTATCAAAAAAGTTCCGGACAAACAATACCAAAAACTGCCTGGGAAATGGCGGATCGCTCCGTGCCGTTTCCCAGGCAGTTCTGTTATGTTTGATTCAATTACATCTGCCCTTTTTTCTTTAACCGTGCAAAGCAGATCAAGAAAAAGCAGATGCCGTATACGGTTGTGATCGGGGTGGACATGCCGACGAAGGTCAGGTTCGTATTCGGCAGGTGTGAGAAGAACAGCGCCAGCGGAATACGGATCAGGCAGGCGGAGGTGATTCCCTGGATCATAACCGGGATGCTGATGCCGCGGCCGTTGAAGTATCCGATGCTGCTGAACAGCACACAGGTCAGAATACATTCCGGTGCGAAACCGCGCAGGTAAGCGGCGCTCTGCTCGATAACGGCCGGATCGCTCGTGAAGATTCTGGAGATGACACTTCCACCGAAGAAACCGATGCAGAAAATCACAACTCCAAGAGAGCAGCCCGTTGCGATTGCGGTGAGGAAGCCCTTCCACGCGCGGTCTTTCTTTCCGGCTCCGGTGTTCTGTGCCACGAATGCTGACACAGACTGCATCACAGAGGACGGGATCAGCATGATGAATGAGGTCAGCTTCTGCGCCACACCGTATCCGGCGGACGGCATCAGGCCCATGCCGTTGATGATCGAGTTGATCACAAGGAAGGAAATCTGTACGGTCGTCTCCTGCAACGCGATCGGCACACCGACGTTCAGGACTTTCTTCAGCTCGTCGCGGTCGATGCGGCAGTCTTCTTTTTTGAATTCAATCGGCAGATTGCCTTTTTTCAACACACCCATGGAGGCGATGACAGAAATCAGCTGCGCCAGAACCGTTGCAAGCGCTGCTCCCGCAACGTCCAGTTTCAGCACACCGACGAAGAACAGATCTCCGGCAATATTGGCTGCGCAGGCGATGCCGACGAATAAAAGCGGCAGATTTGCATTACCGATTCCGCGAAGCACGCTGCTGATGACGTTGTACGCGATGATGATCAGAATACCGCCGGAACAGATCCGCAGGTAGAGGACGGTTTTGTCAAAAGACTCCGCCGGGACCTGTAAAATATTGGCGATCGGGCCTGCGAACAGCTCCAGAATCACCGTCATGACGACACCGATGATGGCGAACAGAACAATCGAGGTTCCCACGGTTTTGCCGGCCTTATCCGGCTTGCCCTCGCCGATGTGCTGGCCGATCATAACGGTCGAACCCATCGCAAGGCTGGTGATGATAAGTGTTACCATCTGCATGAAGTTGCTTCCGGTTCCGACAGCGGAAATACTCGACGCATCGCCGAACCAGCCGACCACGAGAAGGTCGACCGCACCGTAAGCCGCCTGCAGAATCAGCGCGCCGAGCACCGGCAGCGCAAAACGGATCAGGGACTGGAAAATCGGTCCCTCTACAAACGATACTTCTTTCTTATTTTCTTTTGCCATTGTTTTTCACTCCTTTTATTCCCGGCATCGTTTCCTGCATCCGTGTGATTGCATGCACAAATTCGTCCACCACCGCGTCGTCCAGATCTGGCAGGCGGGATGCCCATTCCCCGTGAAAGTGCGTCACGCGGAGTTCCACAAACTCTTTTCCCTCTTCGGTCAGTGTCAGGTTGATCACGCGCTTATCTTTTTCATCCGCCTGTTTCACGAGAAGATTTCTCTCCTCCAGTTCCTGCACCAGCTTGGTGATGCTCGGCAGCGTTGTGTTCATATAGCTGCTGATGTCGCTGACGCGGCAGAAGCCCTGCTTTTTCTGAATCTCATTCACCGCATCCAGCACATGCACCTGCCGCGGCTTCATACCGTCCGGCAGGTCCGGGAGCTTCTCGATCAGACGCTTTGCATCAAAACACGCATCCAGGAACTGCTTTAATTTTTCCTGTGTCATGGAAAAGGTTCCTTTCTGTTTAAAAATTAGTTATCTTTAGTAATTACTTTTGATAAGTATAGCAGGAAATGAAAAAATGTCAAGAGGGAACTGATGCTAAAAAAGAGCTGATTGAAAGTTCTGGCAATGCCAGATTCTTTCATCAGCTCTTTTCCATATCCATTTGTCACTGTTCAATGAGCTGCATTTCGGTGCCCCCCGCCGGATTTTATGCTTCTGATCGTCTTTTCCAGTACCTTCATCTCAACCGGTTTTGAAACATGGGCATTCATACCGGCTGCCAGAGAATGCTGGATATCCTCAGAAAACGCATTGGCGGTCATAGCAATGATTGGAATTGTCTTTGCCAGTTCATGGGAGCTTCTTCGGATTGCTTTTGTTGCCTCATAACCATTCATAACCGGCATCTGCACATCCATCAGGATCATGTCATAATCCCCCGGAGCAGACTGCTCAAATGCCTCTAAGACCCTTTTACCATTTTCACAGATTGTACACTCTGCACCCTCAATCTTTAACAATTCCATCAGGATTTCTGCATTCAGCTCATTGTCCTCTGCACACAGAAACCTCATTCCTTTCAGGACATTGCCAGCCGGTTCATCCTTTTCTGCCTGTTCTGCTGAAGAAACAAATCTATCTTCTGCTATTCTCAGATCTATAAGAACCTCAAAACAGCTTCCCTGTCCCAGTTCACTCTCCACATCAATGGTGCCTCCCATTGCTTCAACCAGATTTTTGGTAATAGCCATTCCAAGACCAGTTCCCTGTATCTTATTCGTCATAGAACTTTCAGCACGAGTAAAAGCATCAAAAATTGTATCTTTGAAATCTGCCGACATTCCCATGCCATTATCGCTGACCAAGAAACGGTACTTTGCATAGACAGATGACTTTGTCTCACATTCTTCTACCAGAAACTGAATTTTTCCACCTTCCTGCGTGTACTTCACTGCATTAGAAACCAAGTTGCTGAAAATCTGCATCAGATGAACCTGATCTCCGTTCACCCACTCGTGCCGGATGTTTTCTTTTATGATTGTAAGAGTCTGATTTTTTTCGTCTATCTGTGAATGGAATATGGTATTGAGTTCTGTAATAAAATCCAAGATGGAAAAATCGGTATACTTAAAAACTGTTTTTCCTGCCTCAATCTTACTCATATCCAAAACATCATTAATAATTCCTA
>OGES01002738.1_pt1 | contig 11250 bp, 9 predicted proteins | sample 1570711 | NCBI WGS metagenome assembly OGES01 (sample SAMEA2582133, study PRJEB24529) | metagenome | biome: Human gut stool | place: China | collected 2011 | reverse complement strand
AATCCGCAAGCACGGAAAGCACCATGCCGATTCCGACAGAGATACCGATTTTGCTGCCCTCTGTGAGCTTAGGAATGGCACCGATTATAACTCCGATTGAAAGTCCGATCATGCAGCCGAAAAACAGTGTCAGGATGATTGCCGGATATTTGTTTCCGAAGTCCACACCGAGTAGTGTCATGTAGACCAATGCAATTAGCTCGACAACAAAATGGATGATTAAGAGTGAGATATACTCTGAAAAAATCAGTATGTTTTTGCTTAGAGCTGCAAGGCTTTTTCGCATGCCGAGAGGACTTGTGTTTGCAAGCAGACGGTTTGTGGCTGTCACAGCTGAAAATGAGGCGAACAGGCAGCTCATCGCAAATACAGCGTAAAAGTAATTGGTGTATTCATCCTGATTTCCCGATGAAAGAGAAATCTCTTTATACTCTGATGTGGTGTCAGATAGTCCGGCAATTGCAGTCTCAAGTGCAGCCGGATTTGTCTTTGCTATGTTTGTAAATACGTCCTTTTGCTGTTTGTACTGTGTCAGGATGCATTCAAGTATTGTGGCATTGTATGAGTTTTCATCCACTACAAGTGAAGCATCCTTTGTGTAAATAATGCCGGTCACTTTTTTGTCATTTAGAGCTTTTTTGGCGGCTGAGCTATCCATTAGCTTCATGTTTATGAGGTCTGAAAATGAATTTGAACTGTCGTCCTTGTCGTCGGATTTACTGGCTGGATCAGTATGGTTTACATCGAGAGACTCAAGCACGCTCATCAGAGTGTCATCATTTTCAGATTCAACCACTGCTACATTTATTGTCTTAAACATTTCATCCTTTTCAAACAGATTTCCGAATGCCATATACATAAAAGTGGCGAGCAGCAGTGGAAATGCGAGTGTCCAGAAAAGGGTTTTTTTCAGACGAAACGTGCTGAGCATGGTATATTTCATGTTGTGAAAAAATGTCTTTAATCCATTCATCAATCCCTAAGCTCCTTTCCTGTAATCTCTAAGAATACGTCGTTAAGAGTCGGAAGCTGTGTGTACACCTGACCGAAGGACAGATTGTTCTGCTCTAAATAATCAAGCACATGGATTATATTGTGGCGTCCGCCACTGAAATAAATCCGAAGCTGTCCGTTTTCAAAGCTGACCTGATATGCATTGTGCAGCTGCTTTAATGAGTCAAGCTGTGCTTCTGACAGGTCTGCAATTTCTACGTTTATTGTCTCTGTATTTTTGATCATGCGCTTTAGCTCATCCTTTGTGCCGAGCGCGAGAGCCTTGCCCTTGTCCATGATGAGTATGCGGTCGCAGAGCTGCTCAACCTCTTCCATGTAGTGTGAGGTGTAGATGATTGTCGCACCATCACGGTTTAGTTTTTTGATGCCCTCCAGAATCTTGTTTCTGCTTTGAGGGTCGACAGCCACGGTCGGTTCATCGAAGAAGATGAGCCTTGGCTTGTGTGCTATGCCGCATGCGATGTTGAGTCGTCTCAAAAGTCCGCCGGAGAGCTTCTTTGGCAGAAATTTGCTGTAATCCGCTATGTCTACGAAATCCATTGCTTCCTTTACATATTTTTCGCGGAGCTTTTTGTCACTCACGTAAAGACCGCAGAAATAGTCGATATTTTCATATACAGTCAGCTCGTCGTACACGGCCACATTCTGCATGACCACGCCAATTTCGCGTTTGATATCGTAGCTGTTTGAGTACATTTCCTGCCCGAATACCTTTATATCGCCCTTGTCGTATGTGAGCAGGGAAAGGATGCAGTTTATAGTGGTGGTCTTTCCGGAGCCGTTTGGTCCGAGCAATCCGAAAATCTCGCCGGTTTTAACGGTCAGGTTGAAATGGTCGAGTGCCACAAGCTCCTTGTAGCGTTTTACAAGGTTGGTTACTTCTATCGCATTTTTGGTTGTATCCATTGAATTGCCTCCATAATGTTGTATTTTCGTTTGCAAGCCTGATATCCGGCTCAATAACAGATTACTATATGGCGTGCCGGAAAGTAAGTGTCAAATGTCACATTCGTATTTATGTTTGGATGAGGCATGGTTGTGTAAAAAATGACATTTGTCATAGTGACGTTTGATGGAATTTGTTGTAAGCTTATTTTACGGAAATGGAGGCTTTTGATGTATAAGATATGTAGTCAGTTTTTAATAGTTCTATCATGCGTGATGCTTATGGTGGTATCCCTTCAGGTCGATTACGTCATGATAGCGTGCATACTTACAGGAATAATCGTGTGCACATTTATAGACATGCAGGATGTGCCGCAGATGAGTCCTGCTAATGAGAGCGAAACGGCAGACCGGGCTTTGGATTTGATTCTGGCGGTTTATATTCTGTCCGGATTATTTTTTGCACCATCATTTTTTATGCTGCCGTATGCAGCGATGGTATTCAGAAAGAAAAAATACACAGTGTCGAGGATGGCTGCAACCTTAGTGTGGATAGCAGAATTGGTGGTCTGTGGTTTAAAAATAAAACATGGAGCATCTGGGATTTTTTATATCCTGGAGGTTGTACTTCTCATGGCTTTTGCGGTAATGCTTTCGTATTTCACAGAGCTGCTTTTGGGGTATCAGATGAAGCTGCACAGTATGAGAGATGCGTCCATGGAGCACGACATGCTTATGGAGCAGATGAATCACCAGCTTATCGAGAATCAGAATGCGCAGATATACAATGCCACGCTAAAGGAGAGAAACCGTATCGCAAGGGAGATACACGACAACGTGGGGCATATGATTACGCGCTCTATTTTGCAGGTGGGAGCAATCGGTGTGATAAATACCGATGAAAAGCTTAAAGCGCCTATCGCAGACCTAAAGAGTACACTCGATACGGCAATGGACAGCATGAGAAAAAGCGTTCATGATTTGTACGATGAATCGGTCGATTTGCGTCAGGCGCTTGCGAAGCTTAAGCCTACAGACAGTGCATTTGCATTTTCACTCGAATACGACTGTGAGGATAATCTGCCCAGAGATGTCAAGTATGCTTTTATTGCAATTGCAAAGGAAGCAGTAAACAACGCAGTTAAGCACAGTAACGGCGATGAAATCAGGATAATAGTCAGAGAGCATCCCGCCTTTTACCAGCTTGAGATAATGGACAACGGCACATCGGCTGACGAAAGAAAACTTTCGGGAGAAACAGGAGATGGAATAGGCATAAAAAATATAAAGGAGCGTGTTGCAGCGATAGGAGGAACCATGCGTATAAAGGCAGACGATGGTTTCGTGATATTTGTGACGCTCATGAAGAAGTGAGGATATACATAAAAATCAAGGCTTGAGAAAAGAAAGGAACAGGACATGAAAATAGTAATAATAGATGATGATAATCTCGTATCACTTTCGCTGAATACAATACTGAGCGCACAGGATGACATAGAGGTGTCTGCGGTTGGAGACAGCGGACAGCAGGCGGTAAAGCTGTACGAGGAGCATATGCCCGATGTGATGCTCATGGATATAAGGATGCAGGGCATGACAGGTCTTGAAGCAGCAGAAAAAATACTCGCAAAATATCCGGATGCCAAAATACTTCTTCTGACCACATTTTCGGATGATGAATACATAGTAAAAGCAATCTCGCTGGGTGCGAAGGGCTATATACTAAAACAGGCCTTTGAGAGTATTGCCCCGGCACTTAGAGCTGTAAACAACGGACAGACAGTGTTTGGAACACAGATAATGGACAGGATACCACACCTGTTTGGAGCTGATGGTAAAGCTTCATCAGGCACCGGTCAGGCCCGGTTCATTGACGAAATGAAGAGCTATGATATAAGCGGCAAGGAGCTTTCAATCATAGAGCTGGTTGCAGAAGGACTAAACAACAAGGAAATAGCGGATGAGCTGTATCTGAGTGAGGGAACCGTACGAAACTATATAAGTGTCATACTTGAAAAGCTGCAGCTGAGGGACAGGACACAGCTTGCATGCTTTTATTATAAAAGTATGGGCAGAGCATAAGATAATTTTTCTCAATAAATAAATCTGCCCTTGCAATATACCCTGCAGGGGTATATAATGCATTTGAAGACGGATACCCATAAGGGGTATGGTTAGACATGTGCAACAAATGCGACTGTGAAGGTACTGAACAGTTACGAATGAAGAAAGAAGGGAGGCACCCATGGCAGAAAAAGAAACCAAATGCTGTTGCTGTAACCGCAAAAAAGAGCGGTCAGAGAAGGAATATAAGGATCTCATCAACAGGCTTAGCCGTATAGAGGGGCAGATCCGTGGAATCAAGCGTATGCTGGATGAGGATTGCTACTGCCCTGACATCATCACACAGGTGGCGGCCGCAAATGCCGCGCTCAACAGCTTCAATAAAGTCCTTTTGGCCAATCATATAAAGACGTGTGTGGCAGATGACATAAGAGCCGGCAAGGATGAGACAATAGATGAGCTTTTGAACACACTGCAGAAGCTTATGAAGTAGCATTATAAGAAGGCAGGTATAAAAATGAGTACAATAATCACAATATTAATAATAGCAATAATTGCCGCTCTGGTAATTGTGGGCTTAAAGGAGACAATTAAGCATTCAAAGGGTGAGGGCGCCTGCTGTGGCGGTGGAGCCATGAAGGAGGACGAGGAAGCCACAGTACAGCTTACAAGCGAGATAGTCACGAGAGCAGATGTGCACATAGACGGAATGCACTGCATGAACTGCAAGAACTCAGTCACACGCTCGCTTCAGAAGATGAGCGGAGTATCGGCAGATGTGGATTTAAAGCATGGCGTGGCACATGTTGAGGCAACCAGAGAGCTAAGCGATGAGGAAATCACATTTGCCATCGAAAGACTGGATTTCAAGGTGACAGGAATTGAGAGATTTTAGAAAAGGCTTCTGAATAGTTAGATTCGAATAGTAGAAAGAAGGAAATACAGACAGTATGAAGCAATATACAGTTACAGGAATGAGCTGTGCGGCATGCTCTGCCAGAGTGGAAAAGGCTGTCTCTAAGGTTGATGGTGTGACGAGCTGCTCTGTCAGCCTTTTGACCAACTCGATGGGAGTCGAGGGAAGCGCGACAGATGCGCAGATAGTGGAGGCAGTAGAGCAGGCGGGCTATGGAGCGACTCTTTCCCTACACGACGCTCTTCCGATCTCAGGATGCGCTTGTAGACAGAGAGACACCGAAGCTTGTAAACAGGCTTATAGCATCGCTCATATTCTTAGTTGTTCTCATGTATTTTTCCATGGGACATATGATGTGGGGCTGGCCGTTGCCTGAGTTTTTCAATGGAAACCATGTGGCTATGGGGCTTTTGCAGCTTCTGCTTACAGTGGCGGTAATGGTCATAAACCAGAAGTTTTTTATCAGTGGCTTTAAGGGCTTGATTCATGGCGCTCCCAACATGGATACGCTTGTTGCGCTTGGCTCTGCGGCATCGTTTGGATACAGCGTGTATGCACTTTTTGCCATGACAGCTGCGCAGGTGAATGGCGATATGGATGCGGTCATGTCATATATGCATGAGTTTTATTTTGAATCCGCAGCCATGATTTTGGCACTGATTACTGTCGGAAAAATGCTTGAAGCGCACTCAAAGGGCAAAACAACAGACGCTTTAAAAAGCCTGATGCAGCTTGCCCCAAAGACAGCAACCGTTGTAAGGGATGGCGTGGAGCAGGAAATTTCTGTGGATGCAGTGAAAAAGGGCGATATTTTCGTGGTCAGACCGGGGGAAAATATCCCTGTGGACGGTGAAATAATAGATGGAACAACCGCTGTCAACGAATCGGCACTCACAGGAGAGAGCATCCCTGTGGATAAGCAGCCGAAAGATGCAGTAAGCGCTGCCACAGTGAACCAGTCAGGCTTTATAAAATGCCGCGCAACCAGAGTAGGCGAAGACACCACACTCTCACAGATTATACAGATGGTTTCTGATGCCGCAGCGACAAAGGCACCTATTGCAAAAATCGCTGACAGGGTATCGGGAGTATTTGTGCCGGCGGTTATTACAATTGCAATCATTACAATAATAGCATGGCTTATAGCCGGTGAGACCGTGGGCTTTGCGCTTGCCAGAGGCATTTCGGTGCTCGTGATAAGCTGTCCGTGTGCACTTGGACTGGCAACTCCTGTTGCGATAATGGTAGGAAATGGCAAGGGCGCAAAGAGCGGTATACTATTCAAGACAGCGGCAAGCCTTGAGGCAACGGGCCGCACACAGATTGTGGCTCTTGATAAGACAGGCACCATCACAAGCGGTGAGCCGAAGGTGACGGATATCGTGCCGGATGAGACATTTTTTGAGGAAACCGGCAATCATGCCGGAGCGCTTCTTGCAATAGCCGCATCAGTCGAGGCCAAGAGCGAGCATCCGCTTGCAAAAGCCATTATGGAGCGCGCTAAAACGGATGAAATCGCCGTTGCAGAGGTGACGGATTTTAGCGCTGTTGTAGGAAATGGTCTGACTGCAATACTTGCAGGCAAAATGATAAAAGCAGGAAATCTTGCTTTTGTCAGCAAATTTGTAAAAGTGTCAGATGATATGCGCGCGAAAGCTGTCGAATTTTCAAAGGAAGGAAAAACTCCTCTGTTCTTTGCCGCGGATGACAGGCTTTGCGGTATCATAGCCGTTGCAGATACAATAAAGGAGGACAGTCCGGAAGCTGTCAGACAGCTTAAAAATATGGGTATCAGAGTTGTTATGCTCACCGGTGACAACGAGCAGACTGCCAATGCCATTGGAAAGCAGGCGGGAGTGGACGAAGTCATCGCAGGTGTGCTTCCGGATGGTAAGGAGGCTGTCATAAGGAAGCTAAAAAAACAGGGCAGGGTAGCTATGGTTGGTGACGGAATCAATGATGCACCGGCGCTCACACGTGCGGATATGGGAATTGCAATCGGCGCGGGAAGTGATGTGGCAATAGATGCAGCGGATGTTGTCCTGATGAAGAGCCGCCTGATAGATGTACCAGCAGCAGTGCGGTTAAGCCGTGCTACATTGACAAATATACACGAAAATCTGTTCTGGGCATTTTTCTATAATGTAATAGGTATTCCACTTGCGGCCGGTTTGTGGTATCCTTTATTAGGATGGAAGCTCAATCCGATGTTTGGAGCGGCGGCGATGAGTCTGTCGAGCTTCTGCGTTGTTACCAATGCCCTGCGGCTGAAGCTGTGCAGGGTGTATGATCCTAAGCCTGACAGAAAAGCAACACCAGATAGAAAAAACAAAACAAATAAACCAAATGAAAGTGAGGAAAAATCAATGACAAAGACAATGAATATCGAAGGAATGATGTGCGGCCACTGCGAGGCAAGAGTAAAGAAGGCACTCGAGGCGCTTGATGCAGTTAGTGAGGCAGCAGTAAGCCATGAGAGCGGAACTGCAGTAGTGACATTAAGCTCTGACATTTCCGATGAGAAATTAAAGGAGACTGTAGAGGCTGAGGACTACAAGGTTACATCAATTCAGTAATCAGTCAGACAGTATAACAATATGAAGAAATATATAGCAGTGGTATTGGTTGCAGTGCTGGTGCTTGGGATTTTTACAGGATGTGGTAACAAGGGCAACAAGGAGACAGAATCACAGACGGATGAGAAAGCCACTGAGTCGGTGAATTCTGCAGAAAATAATACTGAGGACAGTACGCAAAGCAGTACAGAAATCAGTACAGAAAATCAGAATGTGGCTGACACAGAGCAGCTCACCACAGAAAACGGACAGGAGAGCTCAGTTCTTGCCTGTCCGTCAGTAAACGGTAAGCTGCATGTGGAGGGCAGCAAGCTCGTTGATCAAAATAACAACGAGGTGCAGCTTCGCGGAGTCAGCACACACGGTCTTGCGTGGTATCCACAGTATGTGACCAATGATTGCTTTGCCACGCTGAAAAGCTTTGGAGCAAATGTGGTAAGGCTCGCCATGTACACTTACGAAAGCGGTGGCTACTGCACAGATGGTGACAGGCAGCAGCTTGAGACACTTGTGCAAAACGGCGTGCAGTACGCACTAAACAACGACATGTATGTCATCATCGACTGGCATGTGCTAAACGAGGGCAATCCAAACCGCTACAGTGATGTGGCAAAGACATTTTTTGCCAAAATGGCACAGCAGTATGCCTCATACAACAACGTGATTTACGAGATTTGCAATGAGCCGTGCAAAGGTGCGACCTGGGGAGATGTGAAGTTTTATGCCAGCGAGGTCATTCCGTCAATCAGAAGCTACGACAAGGATGCAGTCATACTGATAGGCACACCTAACTGGAGCCAGAATGTGGATGAGGCAGTCAAGGACCCTGTCACAGGCTATGATAATATCATGTATACACTGCATTTCTATGCCGCAACCCACAAGGAGGACTTGCAAAACAAGCTAAAATCGGCGGCAGACGCCGGACTGCCGATATTTGTATCAGAGTTCGGCATCTGCAGCGCCGACGGAAACGGTCAGGTGGACATAGATTCCGCAAACAGTTGGATCAGCCTGCTCGACAGCTACGGCATCAGCTATGTGTGCTGGAATCTGTCCAATAAGGACGAAAAATCAGCGCTTCTAACACCTGCCTGCGATAAGACAAGCGGCTTTACCTATGAGGATCTAAGCGATGAGGGCAAGTGGCTGTACTGTGTGCTCACAAGTCATGTGACACAGGAATCATCCGGAACATGAAAGTATCTGGAGGTAATCGGCTGTATGACGAGCTGCCAAATTATGTGACACAGGTCTTGAATTGGCGAAAAGCCTCAGATGTACGGAAAACGGCGCACCTGCTAATGCAGGGATAGAAGCATCCATGCACTCAGCCGGCATGCACATGAGGCAGATGCAGATACTTCTCTCTGGTGGCAAGTCCGCCGCGGATATGGCGCTCGGACTTGTTGATATCGAGAATGTGACGCGCTTTTGCGGCAAGTTCCGGGTCAATGCGAAGCAGCCTGTCAGCATCCGTGATATCCTTGTGCACAGTGGATTTGCTGATGCCAAACTGCTTTGCAGCCTGACGCACCGTGGCATTGTTTTCAACTATGTAGTTGGCGATTTCCACCGCCCTTGTCTCAATATATGATTTCAAAAAATACTCCTGCATATTCTGTTGTTACAGTTTATGCGGGAGTATTTTTAATATTACACACAGGTTGTAATTCTATTTACGCTTTTCGTAATATAATAAGAAAACGGTTTCTTAATAGTAATAATAATATCAATTTTCCGTATTGCATTGGTGCAAAAGTTGCGCTGCCTGATCATATTAAGCTCATTAAATATATTAAGTGTATTAAGTATGTTAAGCGTATGCAGCAGTTATGAGCTCAATGCATTTGTCATACCCAAGCACAGAGCTGTTGAGCACCAGGTCATAATTTTTCCGGCTGCCCCACTCCTTGTCGGTAAAGTAGCGGTAATTTACAGAGCGCTTCTTATCGACATCTTTTAGCAGCTTTTTGACCTCGTCATCGCTTTTTTGGTAGAGCTTTTTTATTCTTGCAGCCTTCTCAGGCTTATTTCCCTCTATAAAAACATTCAGCACATCATCCCTATCAGAAAGAATGTAGTCTGCGCAACGTCCCACAATAACGCAGGGCTCTTTTTGCGCAATATCCTTGATGAGCTTCTGCTGGATATTGAAAATCTGGTCGGAAAGAGAAACTCCTGTGATGTCGCGCCCCACAAATGCATATGAAAAAATGCTTCCGGCAGGTGCATATTCGCCCTGGTTTGCGACAATCTGCTCAGAGATACCGAGCTCCTTTGCCACATGCTCAATTATTTTTTTATCGTAAAACTCAATGCCGCATTTTTGAGCAATCTGCTCGCCGATAAAGCGACCGCCACTGCCAAACTCTCGGCTTATAGTGATTATTTTAAAACTCATGATGAAACCTCCCAGCCTATAAAAGTGTTTATAACTCATTATAACGTAATTGCACATAAAATCAAAACATAAATTTAACAAAATCGCTTGCAGATAAGCACTCCGTAATCTATAATGACATAAGAAAACATGTTGCTTTTACGTAATCAATGAGATGGCAGCAGATAACATATGTTATGTTTTTGTTATTGTTTACACCACATTGTGGCAAACAGCAATTACGTGACGTTTCAAAGATTGTAAAACAGCAGCATAGCGAATAAACAATTAGGAGGAAAACATGGATCAGGAAAAGGTCATAGTCATAGACTTTGGTGGTCAGTACAATCAGCTTGTTGCGCGCCGTGTCCGCGAGTGCAACGTGTACTGTGAGATTTACTCATACAAAATAGACATTGAGAAAATCAAAGAAATGAATCCAAAGGGCATCATCCTTACAGGAGGTCCAAACAGCTGTTATGAAGAGGATTCACCATCATACCGGAAAGAGCTGTTTGAGCTGGGAATACCGGTGCTTGGCATCTGCTACGGTGCACAGCTTATGATGCATAAATTAGGCGGAAAGGTAATCACACCGGAGGTTGGAGAGTATGGAAAGACAGAAATCACATATTCTGCAAACGGTGTGATGTTCAAGGATCTGCCATCAGAATCAGTATGTTGGATGAGTCATTTCGACAGAATTGCAGAGGCTGCACCGGGCTTTGAGGTAGTTGCGCACACTGCAGACTGTCCAATAGCCGCAACACAGAATGTTGAGAAGAAATTATATGCAGTACAGTTCCATCCGGAGGTACTTCACACCAAGAACGGAACACAGATGATTTACAATTTCGTCCGTGGCGTATGTGGATGTGCAGGCACATGGAAGATGGATTCATTCGTCAAAAACACAATCGAAGAAATCAGAGAGAAGGTCGGTGACGGCAAAGTGCTCCTTGCACTTTCGGGTGGAGTAGACTCATCAGTGCTCGCAGCACTCCTTGCCAAGGCAATCGGCAAGCAGCTCACCTGCGTATTCGTAGACCACGGACTTCTCCGCAAGAACGAGGGCGATGAGGTAGAGGGCGTATTCGGCAAAGGCGGTTCGTTCGACATTAACTTTGTCCGCGTCAACGCACAGGAGCGCTACTACAGCAAGCTTGCAGGCGTCACAGAGCCTGAGCGCAAGCGTAAAATCATCGGTGAGGAATTCATCCGTGTATTCGAGGAAGAAGCTAAGAAAATCGGAAAGGTTGACTTCCTTGCGCAGGGAACCATATATCCGGACGTAGTGGAGAGTGGACTCGGCGGAGAATCTGCAGTCATTAAATCTCACCACAACGTAGGAGGTCTCCCGGAGCATGTCGATTTCAAGGATATCGTGGAGCCACTCAGAAACCTCTTCAAGG
>OGES01002730.1_pt1 | contig 11280 bp, 10 predicted proteins | sample 1570711 | NCBI WGS metagenome assembly OGES01 (sample SAMEA2582133, study PRJEB24529) | metagenome | biome: Human gut stool | place: China | collected 2011 | reverse complement strand
TTCCAGACCACCCATATCGGATGATCCCGTGAGGTAATTGGCAAAAAGCATGAAGAAACCATACCATGCCCAGCGTTCAAATAATTCAATAGTATTAGCTACCCAAAAGGTGCGGGGAAATTTACGAAACACGCCCATCTTTTACGTTTTTAGTGATTGATTGGCAAATATAACGAATTCGACAGATGAAAGGAAGTAAACGTTCTTTTTTCTGAGAAATAAGCTGTTAAGACAAGTTTTTTTGCAATTATTCCAAGAAATATGGTGTAAACTGAATTATATTAACTATCTTTGTACCGTGAAACATTGTGAGTTCATTTTGATCTTTATCTTCTTTGTATTTTCCGGACATATTCCGTTCGGCTCTTTTCATCGTTGAATTGACCTTTGTAAGCTTTCTTTGTTCAGACAGTTTCTTTGCCCGAGTAGGTTTATATGTACGAACCGAAAATGGCTGGAGGCAATTTTAAACGTAACAATTATTTATTATGACATTTAGAGAATTAGAAATTGCAGAGCCTATTTTAAAGGCTATCTGTGAAAAAGGATATGAAAAGCCCACCCCGATACAAGAGAAGGGTATACCTGTGGCTCTTGGTGGTGGCGATATGCTGGGAATTGCCCAGACCGGAACCGGTAAGACAGCGACGTTTGCTATACCGATCCTGCAACATTTACTTGCTGATCGTTCGGAGGAAAACCGTTCGGAAACACGAGGCAATAAAGGACGTCTCGTGAAAAGACGGGCTATTAAGGCTTTAATCCTGACGCCAACCCGTGAGTTGGCTATCCAGATCGGAGAGAATATCACGGATTACGGAAAGTACACGGGGATTAGACACGCGATTATATTCGGCGGAGTGAAACAAGGACCGCAGACGGATCTGTTACAGGCAGGAGTAGATATTCTTGTTGCCACACCGGGACGTTTGCTCGATTTGATCCGGCAGGGATATGTGAATCTTTCATCGATCACGCATTTTGTTCTGGATGAAGCCGATAGGATGCTGGATATGGGATTTATTGCGGATATACGACGTTTGTTACCTATGCTGCCAACAAAGCGTCAGACACTGTTCTTCTCGGCAACGATGCCTAAAGATATAGTGAATTTATCGAGAAGTATTCTTTCAACCCCGACAAGGGTGGAGGTAACTCCGGTCTCTTCTGCTGTCGACACGGTGGAACAAGGTGTCTATTTCGTGGAGAAACCGGAGAAGAAGAAACTTCTTGTTTCCTTGTTGAAACAAGAGAAAAAGTCGGTGCTTGTTTTTTCCCGTACCAAACATGGGGCGGATAATATATCACGTTTGTTGAAGAAATCCGGAATCAAGAGTGAGGCAATTCACGGGGATAAATCACAAGGACAACGCCAGCGAGCTTTGTCGAATTTTAAGGCAGGGGCTATCCGAGTGATGGTGGCCACTGACATTGCAGCTCGAGGAATTGATATTCAGGAGTTGGAGATTGTCATAAATTATGATCTGCCTGATGTGGCTGAAACATACGTACATCGTATCGGGCGCACCGGGCGTGCGGGACATCTCGGTACGGCGGTGACGTTTTGTTCGGAAGAGGAACAGTCTAAGATTCGGGAAATCCAAGTTCTAACTGGCAAGAAAATCAATCGGTTGTCTTTTCAAGCATGATGACTGAACGTATATAAAAAAAGAACGATCTGTGATGCAGATCGTTCTTTTTCTATATAGAAATAATAGCTTATTTCACTAGATTCATGGTGTCCGTTGCGATAACCAATTCTTCGTCCGTGGTGATGCTCATCACGATTACTTTGGAATCGGCGGTAGACAGTACTTTGTCTTGTCCGCGAACGCCTTTATTGGCGGCAACATCAAAGTGAATACCCATGTATTCCATGTTGGTACATACTTGTTCACGTACTTCACTGTCATTTTCCCCGATACCCCCGGTGAAGACGATCAAATCCGCTCCGTTTAGGGCGGCAGCATAGCTACCCACGTATTTCTTCACGTCATAAGCAAGAATATCAAGGGCGAGGCGAGCCTTGTCGTTTCCGGATTCAGCTGCAGCCTGTAAGTCACGACAATCGGAAGAAACTTCAGATACTCCTTGCAATCCTGATTTCTTATTTACTAGGTCGTTTGCCTGTGCTGCGTTTAAACCTTCTTTCTCGCAGATATACAATAATGCTCCCAAGTCAAGGTCTCCCGTACGGGTTCCCATGATCACACCGGCATTGGGAGTGAAACCCATGGAGGTGTCAACGGATTTACCTTTGTTGATGGCGGTTATGGATGAACCATTACCCAAGTGGCAAGTGATGATTTTTTTCTCTTCAATATTCCATCCCAGTATTTTACATGCTTTTTCAGCCACGAACTTGTGAGAGGTTCCGTGGAATCCGTAACGACGGATACGATAATCCTCGTAGTATTTGTACGGGAGCCCGTAGATATATGCTTCTTTCGGAAGAGTTTGATGGAATGACGTGTCGAATACGGCTACTTGTGGTATACCCGGTAACAGTTTTTCCATGGTCTCGATTCCTTTCAAGTTTGCGGGATTGTGAAGTGGAGCCAATTCGCAGCAAGCAGCGATCTTTTTCTTGGCATCCTCGTCAACACGGGCGCTCTTGGCGAAGAATTCACCTCCATGAGCTACGCGGTGTCCCACGGCATTAATGTCCGTCAAGGCCTTGATTACCCCATGTTTCGGGTCAACCAGAGCTTTCAAGATCAGATCGATCCCGGCTGTATGGTCTGCAATAGGTTCTTCTACCACGTATTTATCTTTTCCTTCCGGTTTGTGAGTGAAACTTCCCACGGGTAAACCGATCTTTTCCACCAATCCTTTAGCGAGTAACGTCGGTTCTCCTGCCATGTCAAGCAATTGATATTTAATAGAGGAGCTACCGCAGTTTAAAACTAATACGTTCATTATAATTTAATTTGAAAATGGTAATACTTGTTGAGTCTATAAAAGTCTATTTTGCTGCTGCCTGATTTACCGTGATGGCAACAAGGTTCACGATGTCGCTCACAGAACAACCTCTTGACAGGTCGTTAATCGGGGCTGCCATTCCTTGGAGGACGGGACCCACCGCTTCAATTCCGGCAATACGTTGCACGAGTTTATAACTAATGTTTCCAACTTCAAGACTCGGAAATATCAATACGTTAGCTTTACCGGCCACGGGACTGCCCGGGGCTTTGCTGGCACCTACCGATGCCACGAGGGCTGCATCAGCTTGCATTTCACCGTCGATCATCACGTCGGGAGCCATTTGTTTGGCGAGTTCCGTTGCTTTCACTACTTTGTCAACCAGTTCGTTTTTAGCTGATCCTTTGGTGGAGAAACTTAACATGGCAACTCTCGGTTCGATTTTAGCGATCGCTCTGGCTGTTCCGGCAGTAGCCACGGCGATCTGGGCCAATTCTTCCGCAGTCGGATTAGGCAGTACGGCACAGTCGGCACATACGATTAGGCCGTTTTCTCCATATTCCGGTTTGTTGGTTAATAACAAGAATGCTCCTGATACAACAGACATACCCGGTAAGGTTTTCACGATCTGTAATGCGGGACGTAATACGTCTCCGGTGGCATTTTTTGCCCCGGCAACTTCACCGTCGGCATCCCCGCTCTTGATCATCAAAGTGGCAAGGTATAGCGGGTCAAGAACGAGTTTCAAAGCTTGTTCTTTTGTCATTCCTTTACTCTTGCGAAGTTCAACCAAAAGGTCTGCATACGCTTCTTTCTTCTCGTGATTTTCGGGATCGATGATTGTGGCTTTACCGATGTTTTTCAACTCGAATTTCTCGGCCAACGCTTTAATTTCAGCCGGATTACCGATCAAGATGATTTGAGCAATACCTTCAGCAATCAAGATATCGGCTGCTTTCAACGTACGTTCTTCTGTTCCTTCCGGAAGTACAATCCGTTTGTTGCACTTCTTCGCATTTTCTTTGATTTGTTCAAGGAGATTCATGATATTTTTATTTTAAATAATAGTTACTCGCAATCGTTAGCGCAAAAGTAGAAATAAATAATCAATTTGTAATGCAGACATTACAAAAAAGTTCATTTCCGGAGAAAAGTTTATTATTTACTCTTGTTTCATTTTCCGAGCTTGAAACGAATACGCAATACTCCATCATTGAAATCAAATGAGATGATGCGAAACGTGCCGATCTCGGCCGTGTTGGTGACATGAAGTCCGATGCAGGCGCATTGATCATAATCTCCGATACGAATGATTCCCGGTTCAGGAAGGCGGGTAAGGTTGATGCCTGCCGGAACCTGATCGATCGGGTAGAAGATTTCTTCCACGTTAATGTTTTGTTGTATAATGTTGTTTACCGCTTGCTCCACGGTGGCAATGTCTTCGGCAGAAGGTGCCGTTTTGAAGTGGTAATCACATTTGGATTTCTTTTTCTCGATATGGGCAGAGAAGGAACGTTCACAATGGAAGTATTTGACCATCTGAGAATTTAATAGATGTTCCGCCGTGTGCATAGGAGGATATTCTTGTTTGTTGTGTTCGTTGAGTTGGATTTCTTGTTCCATATATTAATTATTTTGATTGATTAAATTCACGACGACCTTAACCATAATATCTTTTTCTTCCGTATGGCTTTCTGCAATCATTAAAGTAAGAGCTACGAGGGTATTATCCGCAATCCTTTTTTCTCCATTAGGGGAATAGAGAATACCGTTATTTTCCATGAACCAAAGGAATAACATGGCCGCAATCGTTTATTGCCATCGCTAAAAGAATGGTTCTTGGTTACCAGATAAAGTAACATGGCAGCTTTTTCTTCAATGCTGGGATAAAGTTCTATGCCATCGAAAGTTTGGTAAATAGTTGCAATAGAACTTTTAAATGATTGGTCTTTTTCATGTGCAAATAATTTGCTTTCTCCAAATTTCCCTTTTAGGCTTCGAATGGCTTCCATGGCGTTTTCATATGTAGCGTGGAATCTGTCGCCTTTTGTTGTATTTTCAATGAAGAGTTGTTGATAATCGTATTTATCTAAGGAATCAAGGGCATAAACATAATCGGTTACGACGGCTAGTAACCCTTTGGATTGGTCGGATGTTAATTGTTCTTGGTTTTTGAGTGTATTACCGAGAATATGAACCATGTCTTTTAGTTCTTGATACCGTTCAAGTTTTATTTTTTGGTTGATAGCATATCCTTTGATAAGGTAGTCTTTTAATATTTTGTTTGCCCAAATACGGAATTGGGTACCGCGTTTGGAATTAACCCGATAGCCGACAGATATTATCATATCTAAATTGTAATAAGGAATATATCGGGTTACATTTCTTTTTCCCTCTGTTCGAACTTGTGCAATTTTTGCACAAGTTGACTCTGACTCCAATTCTTGACTTTTATAAATATTGTTTATATGGCGCAAAATGGCTGTGCGGTCTGTTTGGAACAAATCACTCATTTGCGCTTGTGTTAGCCAAACAGTTTCTTTGTCCATCTTTACATCTAGCTTGATTTCTCCATCTTCAGTTTGATAGGTAATAATATCATTCAAAGTAGGATTAAAATCAGCCATACATGTTGGTAGACATTCTTGTTCGTTGAGTTGAATTTCTTGTTCCATATTTTACTATTCTTAGTAATCTAATATATCAATAAATGTTCCAAACGTTTCGTTTTCTTTTTTTTGTCATTACAAATATTATGAAGCTGTCATGATTAATTAAGCTTGTTCCATGCCCTTTGTTCGTGTTTGTCAAAAGTGAGTTCGTATTTTCTTAATCTTCGTTTGGATTTGAATGTCCATTTTTCCGGCTTCCAGTAAGTGAATTCCACGAGAGTGGTATTAGCATAGATATGCTGGATCCATTTTCCCCAGAATTGAAGGTCGTTTTCTTCAAACCTGTAATCGTCCGGTTTATAGTATTTACTACATAATTCAGCTCCTTCTTCCAGTACTATTTTGGAGTGTGGGTACACGACATGAGTGGTGTCATTTAGACGAGAGTCCATGTTTTCTCCGGTTTGCCAGCTTCCATATAACCGGAGCGTGTCGTAATTCACGATGATCTGGAGCGTGTCGTCCGTGTTGTTGATCACGTGATATTCGTCTTGACACCAGTAATCGCATCCTGTAAATAGAATTGCCAACGAGAAGAGTAACATTTTTAGCCGTTTTTTATTTTTCATGTCGTATTGTTGTTGGTTTGCGGTAATATAAATAGTCTTGTAATTACAAGTGTAATGCTTTTTAGGAAAATAAACAATGATTTCTCGATGTAATGCTTTATATGGCTGTAATTGGTTTGCTTTTGGGAAGAGGTTCATGCTTTCAAAGTGAAAATAATTTCCTGTTTTCAATTAATTAACTAACTTTGTCGCTTGATCGGGTGGGATTTTCCCGCCGCGGGATCACTTGACAAGTGGTTCCGGTTTAAATTTAGGTTTAAATAAAACTGTAATTATGAAGTTATTAGAAGGAAAGACCGCCATTATCACGGGGGCATCAAGAGGAATCGGAAAGGCTGTGGCATTGGAATTTGCCCGTCAAGGAGCGAACATCGCTTTCACCGATTTAAGATATGATGAAATAGCTCAGGAAACCGAAAAAGAAATTGCCGCTTTGGGTGTGAAAGCTAAAATGTTTGCTTCCAATGCTGCTGATTTTGCGGCTACGAATGCTACCGTGGATGAGATTGTTAAAGAATTCGGACGTGTAGATATACTTGTAAATAATGCTGGTATCACGAAAGACACCTTGTTAATGCGTATGAGTGAAGAACAATGGGATGCCGTGATCAACGTGAATTTGAAGTCTGTGTTTAATTTCACGAAAGCCGTGTCTGCCATTATGTTACGTCAGAAATCAGGTTCCATTATCAGCATGAGTTCCGTGGTAGGAGTGAGTGGTAATGCCGGACAAGCAAACTACGCTGCATCTAAAGCCGGGATTATCGGATTCACGAAGAGCGTGGCCAAAGAACTCGGCTCTCGTAATATTCGTGCTAACGCTGTTGCTCCGGGATTTATCATTACAGATATGACCGCACAATTGTCTGAGGATGTGCGTAAGGAGTGGGCTGCTAAAATTCCATTGAAGAGAGGTGGTACTCCGGAGGACATTGCGAAGGTATGCGTATTCTTGGCTTCTGACTTGTCTGCTTACGTGACAGGTCAGACAATCCACGTTTGTGGGGGAATGAATATGTAAGATCCGCCTAAAAGTTTGGTTATAATTGTCGCAAATGCGAGACGATAGGGGTATTGAATTTCAATACCCCATTCTTTTTATCGGATGTTGAATCGTGAAATGGGAGCCTTTTCCAATTTCGGAGGTTACCGTGATCGTCCCTTTTAAATGTTCTACGATTGTATGGCTGATTGCCAAGCCTAGGCCTGTTCCTTGAACAAAATTGTCGCCCTTATAGAAACGTTCGAAAATACGGTTTATTTTATCTTCGTCAATTCCGGTACCCGTGTCTTTCACGAAAATGGAAACCTGATCGTTATTCTGCCTGTAACCGAGTGTGATTGCTCCTTTGGAGGTAAACTTAATTGCATTGTTGATTAAGTTATTGATGACTTGTTTTAAGCGTAAAGGATCGGTTGTGATGATTGTGTCGGCTGCAGGAAGGTCCAGAAGTAATTCTACCTCTTGCGGGACGTTTATTTGTTGGGCTCGTAAGATGTTTTGTAATAAAGGAGTAAGCGGTTGTTCCGTTATGTTGAAAATCATCGTGTTTGATTCTATTTTTGAGAGATCGAGTATGTCGGATATAAGTGCCAGTAACTGTTCGCAATTCAGGTTGATCAGTGATAAGAATTCTTTGACTTCCTCTTTCTTGAAGGCCATATCCCCATCAACTAGTAAATTGGAAAAGCCTACAATGGCATTTAATGGTGTCCGGATTTCATGACTCATGTTGGCGAGGAATACACTTTTAAGTTTATCGCTTTGTTGTGCCTTGTCACGGGCAATGATTAATTCTTCTTCAATTTTCTTGTGTTCCTGTGTACTCATACAAACACCGACAAGTCGAAAAGGAATCCGGGTTCCTTGTCCGAGGTAGGTAGATTGTGCTTCGAACCATTCCCATTTTCCATCCCCCCGGTGAAGACGGTAGCTCACGGGATCTTCGATAAAATTTCCTTGGGCTTGGAGTGTGAGGGCTTTGAGTACTCCGGCTATGTCATCGGGATGTACCAGTTGGGCGAATTGTTCGTTTGTCAGCGTACAATCCCCGGCCGGAATGCCAAGATGTTCGAAATAACGGGGATCAATAGTCATCAGATTACATTTCGTGTCATATGACCAAGGAAATATCTTCGTGCGACGTAAAGCCATGTTTAACACGTATTCTTGGGTAAGTTCCGTCACGACGTTGCGAAACGTGAATAGGATATAATTTGAGTTTTTTTCTACGGTAACATTTTTGAAATAACCTTTCGCTAGAAAAGAGATCGTATTGATGGTCCCGTAAATGAACGTGTCAGGTGGGAGTGTAACTTCCTGCTCGTCTTTTTGCAGGCGTCCCAAGAGTTCGTCCAAAATATTGATATTCTCATGGAAAATTGAAAATACTTCCCGAATGTTTTTATTCTTTATGTCTTGTTTCTGAACCCCTAGTTCGGTACTGGCCTGACGATTTACTTGTTTGATGTTTCCATTCGGAGTTAATAGTATAAATCCTGCCGGTACGGAATCAAGAAGTTCTCGAGCGAACTTTTGTTGCGTGTCTAATTGCTTTTTCTTTACCAGTCTTTCGTGTTTCCGCTTTCGTGCTATCAAATAGAAAACGAGGGAGAGAATGACGATAGCGGCCAATAGGATAATGTTTAATATTATACTGTATCGAATAGATGCGCCGCCAGTGAATAAGTTTATCTGGTCAATCATGATGTTTTGCGTGTTGTGTTGTTTAATTGATTGTTCCTGTATTCCCGTGGAGACATTTTCATGATGCGTTTAAAGAATTTCGTGAAGGCGGATGGAGAGGAAAAATTCAGACTATAACCGATTTCTTGTATGGTTTTGGTACTTGAAACAAGTAGGGATTTTGCCAGTGCAATCACATAATAGTCGATCCATTCCCCTGCAAATTTTCCACTTGTAGCATGAATGACTGATGATAGGTATTTAGGAGTCAGGTATAATTTGTTCGCATAGAAAATAATGTCACGTTCTTTGAGATGATATTCTTCAACGAGCGTGATGAAACGGTTGAATATGCTATCGGGATGTGATAACTCGAAATTTTTATCTTGCATATAGCGGTAAACGAAATTGTAGAGATCATAAAATAAAGCATGTGCTAGTTTATGTACGGCTAGTTCAGAAAAATGAGGATTCAGTTTATCTGTTTTCCTGGATAGCAATGAATAATATGATTCCAATAGTTTAATTTCATCCTCGTTGAGTCCGACTACCGGATGATATTGCATTTTAAACCGCAAGGGAATCATTTCTTGGCACTTCTCTTTAAAATAGTCTGACGAAATGAAAATAATCCTCGCCTCGTAATCCGGTGTTGTATGAATCGGTTTGATAACTTGCTTGGGTAACATGATAATCAAATGATTCTTTTTAATACGATAGTTTTGAGTGTTGATCATAATTTCCGCTTCACCCCGGGTGCAAAGCGAGAAAGAACAAGTTTCGGTCACGATGATTCCCTGTTTCTTGATTTCTTCTCCAATGAATGCTTTTTCATTGGTCACGTGGTTATAAATGATTAGACTTTCCGAGGTGTAATCCGGGGGTACCCGCCGGGCGAGTACCTTGATGTTGATAGTCGTGGATTCTTTCATTTTCCATCTAAATAGTTGAGCAAAGGAATGAATAATCTACTATATATCCAACGGTGTTCCGACGTTTAGTTTATTTATACCGTCCTAAAGGAAACTAATAATTTATTGACAATTCATGCGCTTTATCTAGGAAGTTGTTTTTTCTCGATGACCGTTTGGTTATTTCCCGGAATATTTCTACTTTTAAAACATCGTATTTGAATGGTTGCCGAAAAGTCAGGCCGTGATTGTGGCTCACTTTTTGTAAACTCAAAATAAAACAAACAAGTAATTTCATGGAAAGGCGTGTAAAATATAAGATGAAAGCCGGGCTAAAGATAGTCGGGGCGTTCTTATTTATGGGCTTTTTAGCCTCATGTAGTAGTTACAAAGTGTTGAATATAGACGTGTTGCATCCAGGAGAACTGAATATCGGAAACAAGAATTCGCAGATTTTGTTTATTGACCGGAAGCTAGTGCATGAGTCGGATTCTCTCTCCGCATACCAGTTGTTTGCTAGTTTGCGGTTACGGAGAGACGAGGTTGTCAATCATTTCTATAACGGGGTGCGTGACGGGTTACGTAACGGGGTACAACCTATTTTGTTGGTTAAAGGGTTGGGATTGAACACGGGATATATTCCGGACGGGTATACCCCTGCGCCGATTTCACCGGAAGGTATTGCCGCATTGGAAAAGATTTCCGGACAAACATACGTTCTCTCGGTGGAATATTGTAAGTTCGGGCTGGATGGTGCGAGTCGGTTGATGCTTGATACTAATCTCTTCGTGCGTTTATATGACCCAGAGGGTATTGTGGTGGATTCCGCAACTACTCATAAATTGGATGATGTGAACGAGACGCTATTCGAGGGAAATAATTATGATATAATTTGTAATTTCTTTTACAATAACGGGGTGAAGTATGCGGAACGTTTGGTGCCGACATGGAAATCCGAACAGCGTAGGATTTACACGAATAACCGTCTGTTGAATCTCGGTTACTATCATTTTGAGAATGAGAATGACGAGGAGGCACAACGGATATGGAATGCGGCCTTGAACTTGAAACCCAAGGTGGCAGCTCGTGCTGCGGTGAACTTGGCATGGTTCTATGAAAAAGATGGTAACTTTTCGTCAGCGAAAGCTTTATTGGAGGCGGCTTTGAAAACATTACAAGTAAATAACATCAATGACAACTTGTCCGTATATATTACGGATTACATAAAGCGTTTGGAGAAACGTATCCAAGATGAAACCAAAATTATGGAACAGTTATAAACGATTTTAAAGCATGAGAAATTTCGATTATTACAATCCCGTGAAAATTCTTTTCGGGAAAGGAAAAATTGCCGAGATCGCAAAATGGATTCCGAAAGGGATGAAAGTTATGATGACCTACGGTGGTGGAAGCATCAAGAAAAACGGTGTCTACGAACAAGTGATGGATGCGTTGCAAGGGTTTGATATTGTAGAGTTCGGGGGTATCGAGCCGAACCCGAAATACGAGACTTTGATGCG